>Ga0209295_1000043_pt1 | contig 243116 bp, 242 predicted proteins | sample Porto_5metaG_FD_187428 | JGI IMG/M metagenome (GOLD analysis project Ga0209295, IMG submission 187428) | Marine algal microbial communities from Porto, Portugal - Porto_5 metaG (SPAdes) (version 2) | ecosystem: Host-associated > Algae > Red algae > Unclassified | place: Portugal: Porto...
TACTGCTGGCGTATCGCCGTCTAAAAGACGCGCGATTCGCTTGATCTGCCGAAGCTGATCAGTAAGTTTGCCGCGATCACTCGCGGCTGTATTATTGACGTTTTGCTGTTCAGTTTTCAAGGTTCATGTTGTGCGCCTTGTTTTGGCGACTTGATAAATATATCACGCCTTACTATTCACGTCAACAGTTTTAAGAAAAAACTTTTCCTTTCTTCAAATCTCTTTCTATTAAGAAACAAAAGAGCTTGCCGATTTGTCGACAAGCTCTTTTGAAATCTTCTATTCTTCTAGTTCGTCTTCAACGTTTTCTCCCGTTTCATCTTCAACAACCTCATCCTCTGTGTAGACATCTGCTTCTACACTTTCTTCGATGAGTGCTTCTACGTTGTCTTCTGAAACTGGTTCTGTCTCTTCATCAACTTCTGCTGCTTCTGCATCATCCAAATCTTTTTTCACTTTGGTGACGGTAGCCACAACCTCTTCGTCGCCAAGACGGATCAATCGGACTCCTTGCGTATTTCTTCCAGTCGTTGAAATATCTTCTACATCCATGCGGATCAGCACGCCGTGTTGTGTAATCAGCATGATGTCTTCTGTTCCATTCACAGCGCGAACAGCTACGAGCGGCCCGTTCTTTTCTGTAATGTGGCAGGTCTTGATTCCCATACCGCCTCTGGATTGGACACGGTATTCGGATTCTTTTGTTCGCTTGCCATAACCATTTTCCGTGATGACCAGGATTTTATCGTCCGCCTCTAAGGTTTCCATTCCGACGACTTGGTCTCCGTCACGTAGACGGATGCCCCGGACGCCGCTTGCTGCGCGTCCCATGCTCCGGATATCCGTCTCAGGGAATCGGATCAATGCACCATCACGGGTTCCGATAACAATTTCTTTGTTGCCGTCAGTCATCTTGACAGAGATCAATTCGTCGTCTTCACGCAAATTGATGGCAATTAACCCATTTTGTCGGATATTGGCATAGTTGCTCACCGGCGTCCGCTTGCTCAGGCCACCACGTGTAGTGAAGAAGAAGAAATCATCTTCTTTGAATTCTTCGACACGGATCACTGCTGTGACTTTTTCGTTCTTGCCGATCTCCAGCAAGTTGACGAGCGGCAAGCCTTTCGCAGTCCGGCCGTACTCAGGAACCTGATAGCCTTTCTTGCGGTAAACTTTTCCTTCACTTGTGAAGAACAGGATTGTATCATGTGTCGATGTATATAGAAGATGTTCAACGAAATCGTCATCGTTGGTTCCCATTCCTTGTACGCCGCGTCCGCCACGTTTCTGGCTGCGGTACGTATTGGCAGGCAAGCGTTTGATGTAGCCGTTGTGCGTGAGCGTCAATACGGAAGCTTCACGTGGGATAAGGTCTTCATCTTCGATCATCTCAGAGCCGCCAACAGTGATTTCCGTTCTGCGGGGATCGTTGAAGCGCTCTTTGATTTCAAGGATTTCTTCACGGATGATCTCGAGGATCTTCGATTCATCCGCAAGAATTGCACGCAACTCGTTGATGAGTGCGATGAGCCCTTGGTATTCTTCTTCAATCTTATCCCTTTCGAGACCAGTCAAACGCTGAAGGCGCATGTCTAGGATGGCCTGGGATTGGCGTTCGGATAAATTGAAATCATTCATCAACCCGTTGCGTGCTTCTTCAGTCGTTTGCGATCCACGGATCAAAGCGATGATGGCATCGATATGATCTAGTGCAATACGCAAGCCTTCCAAGATATGCGCACGGTCTTCCGCTTTTTGCAGATCGAATTCTGTGCGGCGGCGGATAATGACTTTCTGGTGCTCCAAGTAATGATAAAGGACGTCTTTCAAGCCAAGAACTTTCGGCTGGCCATCGACGAGCGCAAGCATATTGATGCCGAAGCTTGTCTGCATCGCTGTCTGTTTGTACAAATTGTTCAATAGGACATTGGCACTCGCGTCTCTCCGCACTTCAATCACGACGCGCATCCCGTTGCGGTCGGATTCGTCGCGTAAGTCGGTGATGCCGTCGATTTTTTTATCGCGTACCAATTCTGCGATTTTCTCGATCAGGCGCGCTTTATTGACTTGATAAGGAAGTTCGTGGATGAGGATTACTTCCTTGCCGTTCGGTTTTGTTTCGATTTCAACGACCGCACGGATCAACACCGAACCTTTTCCGGTTTCGTAAGCGCGGCGGATGCCGCTCCGTCCGAGGATGATGCCTCCGGTCGGGAAATCAGGGCCTGGAAGGAAATCGAGCAATTCTTCAGTCGTGATGGCCGGATTTTCGGCTAACGCCAGAACTGCATCGATCGTCTCGCCTAGATTATGAGGCGGGATATTGGTAGCCATCCCGACCGCGATTCCGGAAGTTCCGTTGACAAGCAAGTTCGGGAATCTACTTGGGAGGACGACCGGTTCTTTTTCCTGACCGTCATAGTTTTCCTTGTAATCAACTGTGTTTTTATTTAAATCACGCAAAAGTTCCATGGAAATTTTTGACATTTTGGATTCTGTGTAGCGCATTGCTGCTGCTGCGTCGCCATCGACAGAACCGAAGTTCCCGTGGCCGTCGACGAGCATATAGCGATAGCTGAAATCCTGAGCCATGCGTACCATCGTTTCATAAACCGCGCTATCCCCGTGCGGGTGATATTTACCGATTACGTCACCGACAATACGTGCTGATTTTTTATAGCCTTTATCCGCTGTGATTCCGAGGTCATGCATGGCATATAAAATACGCCGATGCACCGGCTTCAAGCCGTCCCGGACATCCGGCAACGCACGTGAAACGATGACACTCATTGCATAGTCAAGGAATGATGTGCGCATCTCCGTGCTGATATTTATTTCTTCTACTCCGCTGCCTGGCCGTTCCGCCATATCCGCAGCCTCCTCTCAACTCTTGTTGCGTTATACATCCAAGTTCTTCACATAACTAGCGTTTTCTTCAATGAAATTGCGGCGCGGTTCGACGTCGTCTCCCATCAACATATGGAAAGTCTCATCCGCTGTCATCGCATCTTCGAGCGTGACTTGCAGCAAGGTACGGAAATCAGGATCCATCGTGGTATCCCATAATTGAGTGGCATTCATCTCGCCGAGTCCTTTATAGCGCTGGACATGCGGTTTAGGCGATCCCGGAAGTTTCGCCAATGCTTCTTTCAACTGCGCATCCGAATAAACATAATCGACATGCTTGCCTTGTTTGATCTGGAACAATGGCGGCTGTGCGATATAAATATAGCCCGCTTCGATCAATGGGCGCATATAGCGGAATAGGAACGTCAACAGCAAGGTCCGGATATGGGCGCCGTCAACATCGGCATCGGTCATGATGACGACTTTATGGTAACGCGCTTTATCAAGATTGAACTCTTCACCGATGCCGGTTCCGAGTGCGGTAATGATATTGCGGATCTCTGCGTTTACAAGAATTTTATCTAGACGAGCTTTTTCTACATTGAGGATTTTTCCGCGCAAGGGCAAAATCGCTTGGAAGTGGCGATCTCGGCCGGATTTTGCGGATCCGCCCGCTGAATCGCCCTCTACGATGTAGATTTCGCTGATTTTCGGGTCGCGCGAAGAACAGTCTGCGAGTTTACCTGGCAAACTTGAGACTTCAAGGACCGATTTGCGGCGCGTGAATTCGCGTGCTTTTTTGGCAGCCATCCGGGCATGGGAAGCCATGATGCCCTTTTCGATGATTTTCTTGGCCGTTGATGGATTTTCCAGCAAGAAGCGTTCAAATCCGTTGGAGAATAAATTATTGACGATAGTTGATACTTCAGTATTGCCGAGCTTTGTCTTGGTCTGACCTTCGAATTGAGGGTCCGGATGCTTGACGGAAATAATCGCCGTCAATCCTTCCCTTACGTCTTCACCAGTCAAGTTCGCTTCAGCGTCTTTTAACATGCCATTCTTGCGGCCGTAATCGTTGATGACGCGCGTCAACGCCGTTTTAAAGCCGGACTCATGCGTTCCGCCTTCATGGGTGCTGATATTATTCGCGAATGAAAAAATATTCGCCGCGAATCCGCCGTTGTATTGCATCGCGACTTCGACATTGATGCCGTCGCGCTCCGACTCGACGAAAATCGCTTCTTCGTGAAGAGGATCTTTCGATTTGTTCAGATGCTCGACGTAGGATTTGATACCGCCTTCATAGTGGTATTTCTTTTCCTGCTCCAAGCCTTCGCGTTCATCAGCGACCACGATTTTCAAGCCGCGGTTCAAATAAGCGAGCTCTCGGAGGCGGTGATCCAGGATATCGAATTCGTAAACTGTTGTTTCTTTAAAGATATCTCCGTCCGCTTTAAAACGGATCGTTGTGCCGGTCTTGTCGGCTTCGCCGATGACGCCGAGTTCTTTTTTGACTGCGCCGCGCTCAAATTGAATGAAGTGGCGCTTGCCGTCCCGGTGCACATAAACTTCCGTTGTCTCGGACAAAGCATTGACGACTGATGCGCCAACGCCGTGGAGGCCGCCGGATACTTTATAACCGCCGCCGCCGAATTTACCGCCGGCGTGAAGAACCGTCATGATGACTTCAACAGCCGGACGGCCCATTTTTTCTTGCATATCGACTGGAATACCGCGGCCGTTATCTTCCACGCGGATCCAATTGTCTTTTTCGATTGTGACGCGGATTTCATCGCAATAGCCGGCAAGGGCTTCGTCGATGCTGTTATCCACGATTTCCCACACTAAATGGTGCAGTCCTCTCGATCCCGTAGAACCGATATACATGCCCGGCCGTTTCCGGACCGCTTCTAAGCCTTCCAATACTTGAATCTGATTGGCGCCATAAGATTGCTCAAGATTCGTATCTTCCATAGCCATTCCGTTCACCTGCTCTTTCTTGACAACTCATTATTTCCATTGACCGGTTATAACCTGTTTTGCTGAATTTTCTTTAAAAGTGCCTGGGGCCGATAAGGTGACCCGTAGACGAAATCATCGGTGACAACATAGGATTTCACTGCTTCAGGCGGGACTAGCAGCCGCGTAAAAGCGGAGTGGGCATAATGTTCATGATGGACCACCGCCAGGATTTCCGTAACGGCAATCAAATGGGAAGCTCCAATCTGGACATACATGCATCTTCACTCCTTGACCGTGCCTTTCGATACTTCGAAAAGGCGGGCGCTTTGAATGGTCTCGTGTTGGATGCCTTCGACACTAGTGGTCGTGACAAAGGTCTGCACGGATCCGCGGATGGTGTTAAGTAAATGCGACTGGCGGTAATCGTCCAGTTCGGAAAGCACATCATCAAGCAAAAGAACCGGCGCTTCGCCGACTTCCTGCTTGATCAGTTCGATTTCCGCAAGTTTCAAGGACAGGGCTGTCGTGCGCTGCTGCCCTTGTGAACCATAAGTCTGGACGTCATAGCCATTGACCATGAACTGCAGATCGTCGCGATGCGGGCCGACCAAGGTGACACCACGGTCAAGTTCCCGCTTTTTTACTTCCTGGAGCTTTTGCTCTAAAAAGGACGCCATTTCAGCTGGCGTCCATTCGGGCTTCAACCCACTAATCGGCTGGTAGCGGATTTCCAGTTTTTCAAGCCCACGGGAAATGCCGTGATGAATAGGCTCTGCCCATTTTTGCAGCAATTCCATGAACTGGAATCTTTTTTGTATAATTTTTACAGCGGCTTCAATGAATTGTTCGGTATAAACCTCAAACATGACGTCATTAATCGCCTGTTTGCCGTAATGCTGCTTCAATATATGGTTGCGCTGTTTCAACAGCTTTTGGTAATTGACAAGATCGTGGAGATAGACCGGTGAAATCTGGCCGATTTCCATATCGATGAAGCGGCGCCTGACTTGAGGACTGCCTTTGACTAGATGCAAGTCTTCAGGAGCGAACATGACGACGTTCAATTGGCCGATATAATCGCTCAGCCGCCTCTGCTCCAGGTGGTTCACTTTCGCTTTTTTGCCTTTTTTGGAAAAGCTGATTTCAAGCGGCAGTTTGCCATATTTCCGGAGCACATCAGCTTTAATTTTACCATATTCCGCGTCCCAGCGTATCAATTCTTTGTCATTGCTCGTCCGGTGGGATTTCGCCATCGATAAAACATAGAGCGATTCCATGATATTGGTTTTGCCTTGCGCGTTCTCGCCGATAAAGACGTTGATCTCCGGCGAGAAGTCGAGCTTGAGCGTTTCATAGTTGCGGTAATTGACTAACTCGAGGTTGTCAATCCGCATCGAAGCTCATGCCTTCGGCGACAACGATGCGGAATTCCCCCGTCCCCGGTATGTTCACAGTATCTTCTGGACGCAATTTGCGCCCTCTGCGGTCTTCCGCTTCTCCGTTCACGAATACTTCATGTTCGCTTAAAAACCATTTGGCCATTCCGCCTGAACTGATTGTGTCTGTCATTTTAAGTAGCTGTCCCAATGTAATAAATTCTGTCTCAATACCGATTTCCTTCAAAATGCACTCATCCTTCGATTCGTAGTCTATCCCTTTATTTTACCCTATTTGCCCCCATAAGTAAAAAGGATAGCCTTTATGGGCTATCCTGAGGGTTTTGGTTCTAATTAATACGTCCGGACAGGAAGAATCAGTTGAAGAATTGAGTCATCCAAAGCCGATTTCAGTATGAATGGGCGCATCGCTCCAGTGAATTGGATAACGACGTCTTGCCCGTCAATTGCTTTCAAGGCATCCATCATGAACTTCGCACTGAAGGAAATCTTCAGCTCTTCACCGTCGACGCTTTGTGCCTGCAATTGCTCTTCGACTTTCCCGACTTCCGGGGAATTCGAAGAGACTTCCACTTCGCTGCCTTCATTGGTAGAAAAGCGCACGACGTTATTGCGTTCTTCACGCGCAAGTAGTGATGCACGGTCGATTGCCTGGAGCAATGAACGGCCGTTTACCGTTACCGTCGTTTTGTATTCAGACGGAATAAGGCGTGATGTATCCGGGTAGTTCCCTTCCAATAAACGGGAGAAGAACAAGATGTGCTTTGATTTGAACAACACTTGCTGGTTGGTCATGACGATTTCAACCGGATCGGACGTGTCATCGAGGATTTTGTTCAATTCATTCAAGCTTTTCCCTGGAATGACGACGCTATACTCCCCTTCCGGCAAAGTTTCGAGTTTTGTTTTACGGCGTGCCAAACGGTGGCTGTCCGTTGCAACACAAACCAGCTCTCCGTCTTTTACTTCCCAATGAACGCCAGTAAGTACCGGGCGCGTTTCAGAACTGGACACGGCAAATACCGTTTCTCTATTGATGGTTTTCAACAGATCCGCTGGAATCGTGAAAATACGGTCATCTTGGATATCCGGCAATTGTGGATAATCCATTGCGTCAAGCCCGATCAAGTGGAATTCGGATTTTCCTGAACGGATATGCGTCTGGAAATTGCCGTTGATTTCGATTTCGACTTCATTAGTCGGCAATTTGCGGACGATTTCCCCGAATACTTTTGCCTGGAGGACGATGCTTCCGCCTTCAGTGACATCGATCAATTGTTTTCCATCCTTTTCTGCTGGGATGAAAGTTTGGATCGTGATATCTGAGTCACTTCCTGTTAGACGCATTCCTTCTGTAGAAACATCCATCTTGATACCAGTCAAAATCGGAATCGTTGTTTTTGAACTGACTGCTTTCATTACATCGTTTAAACCTTCAACTAATCGCTCACGTTTTATCTCGAATTTCATTCTCGAACCTCGCTTATATATATATTTTAGTTATTAGTACTTAAAGACAGTAATAGTAGTAGGGGCTGTGAATATGTGGATAAGCCCTAAATAAGCAATCAAAGCAGTTTATCCACATGTAGACAAACTGTGCATAAACTGCTTAAGAAAATCGGTGGTTATCCACAGACTTATTTCCCAAGTGCAGATCGAATTTCTTTAATATCCTGCTGAAGCTGCTGGTTCTCTTTCAGCATTGTATTGATTTTTTCGTGTGCATGGATGACCGTCGTGTGATCGCGGCCGCCGAATTCTTCGCCGATTTTTGGCAATGAAAAATCCGTCATTTCGCGCGATAAGTACATCGCGATTTGACGTGGATACGCAATATCCTTTGTGCGGCGCTTTGTTTTGAAATCATCCAATTTAACATTGAATTGTTCACCGACTGCGTTTTGGATATCCAAGATGGTAATCACTTTCGGCTTGGAGTTCGGCATGATGTCTTTCAAGGCTTCTGCAGCAAGCTCTGCGCTCATGTCCCGGTTGATCAGGGAGGAATAAGCGACGACGCGGATCAAAGCGCCTTCAAGCTCGCGGATGTTGGAATCGATTGAATTGGCGATATAGGTCATGACATCGTTCGGGATGTCCAGCCCATCCGCTTTGGCTTTTTTGCGCAAGATGGCAATCCGCGTTTCCAAGTCTGGCGGCGTGATATCGGTGATCAATCCCCATTCAAAGCGCGATCTCAAGCGGTCTTCGAGTGTCGGGATCTCTTTTGGCGGCCGGTCGCTGGAGATGATGATCTGCTTGGATTCTTCGTGCAGCGTATTGAATGTATGGAAGAATTCTTCCTGCGTCTGTTCTTTTCCGGCTAAGAATTGAATATCGTCAATAAGCAAAATATCGACATTGCGGTATTTATTGCGGAAATCGACGGTTTGGTTGTCACGGATCGAGTTAATGAACTCGTTGGTGAATTTTTCCGACGACAAATAAACCACTTTGGCGTCTGGGTTGTGTTCAATGACATAATGTCCGATTGCGTGCATAAGGTGGGTCTTGCCAAGTCCTACGCCTCCATAGATGAAAAGCGGGTTATAAGCTTTTGCCGGTGCTTCGGCGACAGCCAGTGATGCAGCATGTGCAAAGCGGTTGCCGGAGCCGATGACGAATGTGTCAAAGGTATATTTCGGGTTCAGCATGCCCGGCAAAAACTCTTGCTGCTCCGCCTGCCCCGGTTTGACACGGGGGGCGGGAAGCTGGAAATCATCCATATCCTGATCTTTTGGCACCACAAATTTAATAAGCGCTTCGTCCCCTGTCAGATCTGTCAAAATGCCGGTGATCAAGTGCACGTAATGGTTTTCAAGCCAGTCGCGCGCAAATGAATTTGGGGCTGAAATGGTTACAGTATCTTCTTTATAGGACAAGAGCTTGGTAGATTTGAGCCAAGTTTCAAAACTGGGTTTGGAGATTCTTTTCTCGACTTGGGCTAAGACACTCGACCAAATTTCGTCTAAGTGTTCCAATAGCGTATCTCCTTTATATGTAAAGATTTTTTACAGTATACCATACACAAAACCACAGCCTGTGGATAAGATCTATAAACAGGCTTGGGGAAAACTATCCACACCTTACCCACAATATGTGGATAACTATTTCGGGATAGAAATTGTTAACAAGTGAAAACAAAACAATGTTATCAAAAAACGATAGACATTACAAGCATTTGTTTCACTTATCCACATGACGGCTTTTGTGCACATTTTTGATATCCACAGGCAGTTCCTATGTGAAAAACCTGTCGATAAGGCATGTGGATAAATCATTTTCACGAAAAATGAGATCACAGGAAGTTCACCGAAGATCCTCCGTGATTGTGTATAACTTTCCTTTGCGGATTGCCTGGCGGATCTCTTGCATTTAAAAGAAATGATTGACATAGACAAGCTAGCGCCCTTATAATAGTCGAGACTGTCTTTAGAAAATAGTTAACTTTTATATAGGAGGTGTAAGGTCATGACATTGCGCACATACCAACCAAATAAACGCAAACACAGCAAAGTGCACGGCTTCAGAGCACGCATGAGCACAAAGAACGGACGTCGCGTTATCGCTGCCCGTCGCCGTAAAGGAAGAAAAGTACTATCAGCTTAAAGTCCACTGACCGCATCAGTGGTCTTTTTTTTCTTTTTCGCGGAATTTGAGCGAAAATGCATCAAAATAAGCAAGTAGCAGGTGAAAAAATGAATAAGCAGCAGCGGATCAAGAAGAATACGGAGTTTCAGCGCGTTTTCAAAAAAGGAAAATCATTTGCGAATCGGCAATTCATTGTGTATTTGCTGAAAGGCGAGCAGCAGGAGGAATTTCGCCTGGGCCTTTCCGTCAGCAAGAAAGTCGGCAATGCGGTCGCTAGAAACCGCGTCAAGCGCTATATCCGCCAAGCCTTCTTGGAATTGAAGGATGATCTCCTGCCGAACGCGGATTACATTATCATCGCCCGACCACAGGCGGCCAATTTAGATTTTCATGAAAGCAAGAAAAGTCTGGAGCATGTGCTGAAGATTGCACGTGCTTTGCCGAAGAAGTAGATGTAGATGCCGGATCGATCCGGATGTTACTATAGGAAGTAATTGAATAGAGTTTGGAGGAAGCAAAGTGAAGAAGAGAACAGGATTGCTCTTCGCCTTGGTGGCTGTTGCCCTCTTATTGTCGGGCTGTATGGAGTTTGATCAGCCGATCAGCGACCAAAGCGAAGGATTTTGGAATGAGTTTGTCGTTTGGCCGTTAGTATCGATCATTGTATTCTTTAAGGATTTCCTAGGTACTTATGGATTCGGGATCATTGCAGTAACGATTCTCATCCGTTTAGCCTTATTGCCATTGATGATCAAGCAGACGAAAAGTTCGAAACGCATGCAGGAAATTCAGCCTGAGCTGGCTAAGTTAAAAGAGAAATATAAATCGAAAGACGCCGTCACCCAGCAGAAATATCAGCAGGAAATGATGGCGATGTTCCAGGAAAAAGGCGTCAACCCGATGGCTGGCTGTTTGCCGGTTGTCATCCAGATGCCGATTCTGATCGGCTTCTATCACGCGATCAGCCGTATGAATGCAACGCCTGAAATCGATCTGGGCACATTTTTGATCTTCCCGCTGGCAGAACCGAGCATCATCCTGGCCGTTACAGCCGGTGTCATGCAATTGATCGTTCTGCGTACGGGCCCTGCAATGGACAACCCGCAAATGAAGGCAATGATGTATTTCATGCCGGTCATGATTGCCGGGTTCGGGATCATCTTGCCGTCCGCATTGACACTTTACTGGGTAATCGGGAACATCATCTCGCTGATCCAAAACATGTTCATTTACCGTCCATGGGAAAAGAAAGAAGTGCAACAGCCTGTTAAAACGAAAACAGGAGGGGCTAAAAAGTGAAGCATCTTACACAAACGGGGAAAACGGTCGAACAAGCGATTGAAAACGCGCTGGAAAAACTGAACAAATCACGGGACGAAGTGACGGTCCGCGTTATCGAAGAAGGAAAAAAGGGGTTTTTCGGATTCGGTGCAAAAGATGCAGAAGTGGAAGTCACGGTGATGGAATCGGGGCAGCCAGAAACTGAAAAGGCGCCGCAGCAGACGGAGAAAACACCGGAAGCGGATAACGCCAAACCTTCTGAACAAGAGATTGCGGCAGAGATGCCGTCAGCTCCAGTAGAAGAGGGAGAAGAACCGGATTTCGGCGGATCGGCTGCAGGATCTGCAGCGAAACCTTCGAATGATAAAGCGATCGAAGAAACGAAAACCTATCTAAAAGACGTTGCAAAAGGCATGAAAATTGACGATTTGACCGTTGCGCATGAAAAACAAGGCAAAACGGTGCGTTTTAAATTGGAAAGCGAAAAAGTGGCGATGCTCATCGGCAAAAGAGGGCAGACCTTGAATTCGCTGCAGCAATTGGCGCAATTGGTGGCGAACCGCCACGCTGAACAATTCATGATCGTCGAGTTGGATGCAGAGAATTACCGGGAGCGCCGCCAGGAAACTTTGGAACAATTGGCGGACCGGATGGCGGACAAAGCAATCCGCACCGGAAACCGTGTCCAATTCGAACCGATGCCGTCTTATGAGCGGAAAGTGATCCATCAAGCGCTGTCACGGCGGCTGGATATCGACACGTATTCGGAAGGGAAAGATCCGAACCGCTATTTGGTCATCGAACCGCATAAATAATGGAAGAAAATGCCCGCTGGCGTCATTCACATGACGCCAGCGGGCATTTTTTATGGAATGAAACAGAGACGCGGCTATTTTATGGATGGATGTATATTTATGCATATCATATTTGCGCAGGGAACCTGAAAAAAATACCAAAACCGAGCGCTGCATCTTTTGATTTTATGCGTTTTGTGTTATTGTTGTACGTTGTACAGCCACGCGTATTTTGCCAGTTGTCCACATGTGGACAACTGTTTTAACCCATAAAAGCATGCTGTGGGCAACGTCAATTTTGTTCGCCCTCGGTATTTTATTGCAAGAGGAGGAAACAGCATCATGATGGAATTCGATACGATCGCCGCGATTTCCACGCCAAGCGGTGAAGGGGCTATCGCCATCGTCCGTTTGAGCGGGCCGGAAGCGGTAGCCATCGCAAACCGGTTGTTCCGTGCGCCGGGCAGTAAAGCACTCGCTGACCAGGCGAGCCATACCATCCATTACGGCCATATCGAAGATCCCGCAACGAAAGAAATAGCGGAGGAAGTAATGGTCGCATTGATGAGAGCACCGAAAACATTTACCCGTGAAGATGTCGTGGAAATTAATTGCCACGGCGGCATCGTATCGGTCAATCGTGTATTGTCACTCGCCCTAAGAGCGGGGGCACGGCTTGCAGAGCCAGGTGAATTCACCAAGCGCGCATTCCTTAACGGGCGCATCGACCTGTCCCAGGCAGAGGCCGTGATGGACTTGATCCGCGCGAAAACGGACCGTGCCATGGACGTCGCCCTGACGCAGATGGAAGGGCGTTTGTCGCGTCTCATCAGTTCGCTGCGCCAGGCGCTACTAGAATCGATCGCACAGATGGAAGTGAACATCGATTATCCCGAATATGATGATGTGGAAGAAATGACACGCCCGATGATGCTCGAAAAAGCGCAATGGGTGCAATCGGAAATCGCTAAATTGCTCCAAACTTCCCAGCAAGGCAAGATTTTGAGAGAAGGCTTATCGACCGTCATCATCGGCCGCCCGAATGTCGGGAAATCGTCGCTATTGAACAGTTTAGTCCAGGAAAACAAAGCCATTGTCACGGAAATCGCCGGAACGACGCGCGACATCATCGAAGAATATGTCAATGTTCGCGGCGTGCCGCTGCGTCTCGTCGATACGGCAGGCATCCGGGAAACAGAAGACATTGTTGAGCGCATCGGCGTCGAACGATCCCGCAAAGTGCTGAAAGAAGCCGATTTGATCCTCTACGTATTGAATTACGCAGAGAAATTGACCGAAGAAGACCTCTTATTGTTCGAAGCGGTCCGCGACATGAATTACATCGTCGTCATCAACAAGACCGATTTGCCGCAACAGATCGACTTGGATCAAGTGAAGGAACTGACCAGCGACACACGTCTCGTGACGACTTCTTTAATTGAAGAAGAAGGCATCGACCAGCTCGAGGAAGCGATCGCCGAATTGTTCTTTGAAGGGGAAATCGAGGCGGGGGATATGACCTATGTCTCCAATGTGCGCCATATTTCGCTCTTGCACCAAGCGCATCAAACCATTTCGGATGCGATAACAGCCGCCGAAATGGACGTGCCGGTCGATATGATCCAAATCGATGTGACCCGTACATGGGAAATTCTCGGGGAGATCATCGGCGATACGGCAGATGACGGCTTATTGAACCAATTATTCTCGCAATTTTGCCTAGGAAAATAAATTTTTGAAGGGACTGAACGAACATGCCACAATACGAAGCAGGCACGTTCGATGTCATCGTCGTAGGCGCAGGCCATGCCGGAGCGGAAGCAGCACTCGCTTCTGCACGCATGGGCGCTAAAACGCTTGTGTTGACGATGAATCTCGATATGATCGCCTTTATGCCATGCAACCCGTCCATCGGCGGGCCGGCAAAAGGCATCGTTGTACGTGAAATAGATGCAATGGGCGGGGCTATGGGCCGCGTCATCGATAAAACGCATATTCAAATGAGAATGCTCAACACCGCCAAAGGGCCGGCTGTCCGTGCATTGCGTGCTCAAGCCGATAAAGTGCTCTACCAGCAGGAAATGAAGCGCTTGATGGAAGAACAGGAAAACTTGAGCTTGCACCAAGGCATTGCAGAAGAGTTGATCGTTGAAGATGGGGAAGTCAAAGGCCTCATTACACAAGTAGGCGGCATTTACCGCGCGGAAACGGTGGTCATCACGACCGGTACCTTCCTGCGCGGCGAAATCATCATCGGCGATTTGCGCTACTCAAGCGGGCCGAACCACCAGCAGCCGTCCATTAAATTGGCGGAAAATCTAGAGCAGCTCGGCTTTGAGACGGTGCGTTTCAAAACCGGTACACCGCCGCGCATCAACAGCAACAGCATCGACTACTCGAAAACGGAAATCCAGCCGGGAGACGATGTGCCGCGCGCTTTCAGCTTTGAAACGACGGAATTCATCATGGACCAAATGCCGTGCTGGCTGACGTATACGACGAGCGAAACGCATCAGATCATCGATGAGAATTTGCATTTGTCGCCGATGTATTCCGGCATGGCAAAAGGTACAGGGCCGCGTTATTGCCCATCGATCGAAGACAAAATCGTCCGTTTCAGCGATAAGCCGCGCCACCAGATCTTCCTGGAGCCGGAAGGGCGCTCAACGCGCGAGGTTTACGTACAAGGCCTTTCCACTAGTTTGCCGGAACACGTTCAGCGCAAGCTGCTCGAATCGATTCCAGGGCTTGAGAAGGCCGATATGATGCGTTCAGGCTATGCCATCGAGTACGATGCCATCGTGCCGACGCAATTATGGCCGACGCTTGAATCCAAACAAATCACCAACCTTTATACAGCAGGCCAGATCAACGGCACGTCCGGTTATGAAGAAGCAGCAGGGCAGGGGCTGATGGCAGGCATCAATGCTGCAGCGAAAGTGCTTGGCAAAGAAGAAGTCATCCTCAGCCGTTCCGATGCCTATATCGGCGTGTTGATCGATGATTTGGTTACCAAAGGGACAAGCGAGCCTTACCGCTTGTTGACCTCTCGTGCGGAATATCGCTTATTGCTGCGCCACGATAACGCAGATTTGCGTTTGACGGAACTCGGTTATCAGCTTGGCATGATCAAAGAAGAGCGGTATGCACGCTTTCTTGAGAAAAAAGACCATATCGAAGAAGAAATCAAGCGCCTGCGCGGCATCATCATCAAGCCGAATGAACAAACGCAGGAAGCGATACGCAACGCAGGCGGCAGCGAGCTGAAAGACGGCATCCGTGCAGCCGACCTGTTGAAGCGCCCGGAAATGAATTACGACATGATCGCGTCCTTGACCGAATCCGATATCGCGCTCAGCGACGAAGTGAAAGAGCAAGTCGAGATCCATGTAAAATACGAAGGCTATATCGAAAAATCCCTGCTTCAAGTCGACAAGCTGAAGAAGATGGAGAATAAAAAGATTCCGGAAAACATCGATTACGATGCCATTTCAGGGCTTGCGACGGAAGCGCGCGGCAAACTGAAAGAAGTGCAGCCGCTGTCGATTGCACAAGCAACGCGTATTTCCGGCGTCAACCCTGCTGACATTTCGATTTTATTGGTGTATATTGAACAAGGAAGAATCGCAAAAGTCTAGTTGGGATTTGAGCTCACTGGGCGGCATGGCCGCCAGCACATAACAGAACTCGAAATGGGCTGGTATCCGCCAGCCCATTTGCTTTTACATAAAAACGCTAATCCCGCTCCCGCAAATGTGCGGTGAGACAGGTGAGAGGGGGACATACAGTGAACGAACAGCAATTCGCACAAGCGCTGAAACAACAAGGGATCGAACTTTCCGAGCGCCAGCTGGAGCAATTCCACATCTATTATAAAGAACTCGTCGAGTGGAACGAGAAAATGAATTTGACGGCCATCACAGAGCAGGAAGATGTCTATTTAAAACATTTCTACGACTCTATCAGTGCCGCCTTTTACATGGATTTCACCAAGCCGCTGTCATTATGCGATGTCGGGGCAGGGGCCGGCTTCCCGAGTATCCCACTGAAAATCTGCTTCCCGCATATTGAAGTGACGATCGTCGATTCATTGAACAAACGCATCCAATTCTTGAATCATCTGAGTGAAGCCCTTGGGTTGGACAAAGTTTCTTTCGTCCACTCGCGCGCAGAAGATTTCGGCCAGTCGCAGTACCGGGAAAGCTACGATATCGTAACAGCCCGGGCCGTAGCGAGACTGTCTGTGCTCGCTGAACTTTGTGTGCCGCTCGTCAAGCAAGGAGGGGCATTTGCCGCAATGAAAGCAGCCTCCGCGCCCGATGAACTGAAAGACGCGGACAAAGCGCTTCAAGTGCTTGGAGTAAAACAGGAAGCCGTGCATTCCTTCCTCTTGCCTGTGGAAGAAAGCGAACGCCATATCCAAGTGTTCCGGAAATTCAAGGCAACGCCGAAGAAATATCCGAGAAAAGCGGGTATGCCGAACAAATCGCCGATCAGCTAATGTTTCACGTGGAACATATGGAATTGTAAACGCGTCTTTGAATAAAACAACAAGAGCAAGTTTTTAAAAAGGTGGTGCCTGAGCATGAAAAGTCCTTTTTCCCGTCTTTTCGGAGGCGGAGATAAAGCAAACGATGCAGCAACAGCAGAAGCATCAAGCCATGCTTCTGAAGAAGTGGTAAAAATACCGCTGGCTAAGATCCATGCCAACCAATTCCAGCCGCGGACCGTTTTTGATGAGGAGAAAATCGAAGAGTTGGCCCGGACGATCCACGTCCACGGCGTCATCCAGCCGATCGTCGTCAGGGATTCGCAGCAGGAAGGATTTTATGAAATCATTGCAGGGGAACGGCGCTTCCGCGCGATGACCTCTCTCGGCTGGGAGGAAGTACCGGCAATCGTCCGCCAATTGAGCGATAAAGAAACGGCGTCGATCGCGTTGATCGAGAACCTCCAGCGCGAGGAGTTGACGGCAATTGAAGAAGCGCATGCTTATTCCAATCTGCTGCAAATCCAGGAGATTACGCAGGAAGCATTGGCGCAGCGGCTCGGCAAAAGCCAGTCAGCTGTCGCCAATAAACTGCGGCTGTTAAAGCTGCCGGAAGCCGTCCAGCAAGCGCTGCTTACACGCAGCATCACTGAACGCCATGCCCGTGCTTTGCTGCCGGTAAAAGACCTTGAACTTCAGCAGCAATTGCTCGAACAACTATTAGAAGAGGGGCTCAACGTCAAAGAGTTGGAAGAACGCATCAAAAGATTGACGGAAGAAGCCCCGAAAAAGCCGAAGAAACGCCGAAAAGCTGTCAGCCGGGATATGCGCATTGCAATGAATACCATCAAAGAGTCGTTGTCGATGGTCAAAAAAAGCGGCATTAAACTCGATACAAAAGAGGAAGAACACGAGGATTATTACCAAATTACCGTGAAAATTCCGAAAAAACGCCCATAATCGCTCTTTCCGTTGAGGAAAGGGCTTTTTTTGGCAGATTTATCTCTATGAAACAGGAAATTTGATACAATATAGAAATGGAAGCTGTCGCGGATAGCCATAAAGGCGTTTCCGCAGTAAAATAAAGACAGTATCGAAGAAAGTTGGTGCACGTGTGGGTAGAACGATTGCCATCGCCAATCAAAAGGGCGGTGTAGGAAAAACAACTTCATCAGTGAACTTAAGCGCCTGTCTTGCATACTTGGGCAAGAAAGTGCTGTTAATAGATATCGATCCACAAGGCAATGCGACGAGCGGCGTCGGCGTCAATAAAGGCGATGTCGATCAATGCATTTACGAAATTCTCATTGACGATGTGGATGTCAAAGACACGATCATGGAGACGAAAGTCGAAAATCTTCATGTGGTGCCGGCGACGATTTCACTGGCCGGGGCGGAAATTGAGTTGGTTTCGACCATTTCACGCGAAGCACGGTTGAAAAATGCCTTGGCAGAAGTAAAGGATTTATACGATTACATCATCATCGACTGTCCGCCATCACTTGGCCTGTTGACCTTGAATTCGTTGACCGCTTCAGACGGAATTATTATTCCAGTACAATGTGAATATTATGCTCTAGAAGGTTTAAGCCAGTTATTGAGTACAGTCCGCTTAGTTCAAAAACACTTGAACCACGATCTGATGATCGATGGTGTGCTTCTGACGATGTACGATGCACGGACCAATCTGGGCATGCAAGTTATCGAAGAAGTGAAGAAATATTTCCAGGACAAAGTTTACGACACCGTGGTTCCGCGCAATGTCCGCTTGAGCGAGGCCCCGAGTCATGGAGAGCCAATCATCATCTATGATCCGAAGTCCAGAGGCGCAGAAGTTTATCTAGAATTGGCGAAGGAAGTGATTCGTAATGGCTAAAGGATTGGGAAAAGGCATCAACGCGTTGTTTCCAGGAGAAACAGTCAACGAAACGGATAAAGTGATGCAGATCAAATTGACCGATATTAAAGAAAACCCGCATCAGCCGCGCAAAGTGTTCGATCAGCAAGCACTTGAAGAACTTGCCGAATCGATTCGCGAGCATGGCATTTTGCAGCCTGTCGTAGTACGGAAAAAAGGTGCGAAATTCGAACTGGTCGTCGGCGAACGCCGATTCCGTGCGGCAAAACTGTGCAAATTGAAAGAAGTTCCTGCCATCGTCAAAGATTTCAATGAACAGCAGATGATGGAACTGGCAATCCTTGAAAACTTGCAGCGTGAGGATTTGACGCCGATCGAAGAGGCGGAAGCCTACCAGAAGCTGATGGAAACTTTGAATTTGACGCAAGAGCAATTGGCATTCCGACTTGGCAAAAGCCGCCCGCATATCACCAACCATATTCGCTTATTGACTTTGCCGAAAGACGTACGCGAGCTCATTTCGGACAAAAAACTGTCGATGGGACACGGTCGTACATTGCTCGGATTGCGCAGCAAAAAGGATATTTCCGAGACGGCGCAAAAGGCGGTCAAAGAAGGATTGAATGTCCGTCAGCTGGAGAACCTGGTGCAGCGTTTGAATGACAATGTTCCACGTGAAACACCGGAAAAGAAAAAGGATATCTTTATAGAAGAAAAACAATCTGAGCTGCGTGACCGTTTCGGCACGAATGTCCAGATCAAAAAACAGAAGAACAAAGGCAAGATTGAAATTGAGTTTTTCTCAGAAGATGATTTGGAACGGATCTTGGATTTGCTGAAGTAAACCGTTAACCGGCACAGAGTGTATTTTGTGTTCGGGACAAGTATCCAAATGAACCGTTACATCGTATGAAAACGGCCTATTTTCCGGAGACGGGAAATAGGCGTTTCTTTGAAGCGGGAGAAAGCCGTCGCAACTAGAATATGGATCTTAGGCAATGGCAGCTTAGCGGACGGTTTTCGGAACCTGATGAAAAAGAGGGAGAAGAGCCGTCGCTTTGTATATTCCGAAGCATGGAGAGGAAGGGGCTCGAATATGGTTCTTTGGGGAACATTGGTCAACGCGCTTTTAATTGTCATAGGAACACTGATCGGGCGGGCATTGCGCAATATTCCCGACAGGATGAAAGAGACGGTCATGTATGTCATTGGGCTGGTGGTCGTCGTTTTGGGCTTGCAGATGGGCTTTGAGAGCCAGAATTTCGTCATCGTCATCATCAGCCTGGTGCTCGGTGCGGTCATTGGCGAGTGGGCGCGGCTCGAAGACAAATTAAATGCATTCGGCCGTTGGATTGAACGGATGCTTGGCACGAAAGAAAGCCAGGGAAGCCTAGCGCAAGGGTTCGTCACAGCGACGCTGATTTTTGTCATCGGCGCGATGGGCATTATTGGCGCATTGGAGAGCGGCCTCAGCAATGAACACGGCGTTCTCGTATCAAAAGGCATCATTGACGGTTTTACGTCGATCATCCTTGCTTCGACGCTCGGCATCGGGGTGATGCTGTCGGCGATTCCGGTATTTGTCTACCAAGGCTTGATTGCTTTGTTCGCGACGCAGATCAGCTTGCTTATCCCGGAAGCGGCACTGGACTTGTTCATCACCGAGATGACGGCGACCGGCGGGGTCATGATCGCGGCGATCGGCCTTAATTTGATGGGCATCGTGAAGATCCGTGTAGCAAACTTATTGCCGGGGATCATTGTAGTTGCGTTTCTTGTCACGGCCGTGTTTAAATTCAATCTGATGTAAGTAATTAAAGAAGGTGTAGACGTGTTTTACGAAAGAAGCGTTGTTGAAGGATTTGTAAATCGTATGATAGCGAAGCTGCTGAATGAGGAAATGTGGCTAAATATTTCCGGAACAGCTTTGCGTGTCATCTTAATTGCTGTCGGTGCCTATATATTGACGCGTGTCATGCGGATCATCATCCGCAAATCGTTTTCAGTCCGCTTGAGAGGGCCGATTAAAACGAATGGCCGCCGTCATCAGACTTTGTCGAAGTTATTGGAAAATATTGTTACATATGTCATTGGATTTATGGCACTGGTTGCTATACTGTCGGCGTTCTCGGTTAACATCAGCGGGATTATCGCCGGTGCCGGGGTCGTCGGCCTGGCTGTCGGTTTCGGCGCCCAGAACTTGGTGCGCGACGTAATCACCGGCTTCTTCATCATTTTTGAAGACCAATTTTCAGTCGGCGATTATGTCCGTATCAACCAAGCTGAAGGAACGGTCCAGGAAATCGGCTTGCGGACGACGAAAGTGCAGGCGTGGACCGGTGAGCTGTTTATCTTCCCGAACGGCATGGTCACGGAAGTCGTCAATTTCTCGCTTCATAATTCAATCGCGGTCGTGGATTTGAGTGTTTCGCATGATTCCGACCTGGCAAAAGTGGAACGGCTGATTTTGGAATTTTTGGAAACAGTACAACCCACTTACGAAGAAGTCATCAGCCCGGCCGAATTACTCGGCGTGCAAAACATGACAGCGACGGAAGTGGTCATGCGCTTGACGGCGGAAACTTTGCCAATGCAGCATTTTGCGGTATCCCGCAGAATGCGCCGTGACTTGAAAGAGTTTCTCGATCAGCGCGGCGTCGAATTGCCGTATCCTCGCATGGTGGTCATGCACCGCGAGCCCGGTGATGCAGCCGCAATGAATGCGACTAAATGATGGGGGGACGCAGCCATGGAAATGAAAGAATTCGGGTTACATGATATTGTCGAAATGAAAAAAGGGCATCCATGCGGGGCGAACGCCTGGAAAATTATCCGTATGGGCGCTGACATCCGCATCAAATGCGAAGGTTGCCAGCACAGCGTCATGCTGCCGCGAGTCGAGTTCAATAAAAAAATGAAAAAAGTATTGGTGAAGGCTGAGGCGGAATGAGGAATGGACATTTCCGCCTCCTCTTTCTATAATGGAATGGTTGCAAAATTTGTGAGCGAAAAAGAAAGGTCGTGAATCCTTTGGCATTAACTGCAGGGATTGTAGGATTACCAAACGTGGGGAAATCCACATTATTCAACGCTATTACGAAAGCGGGCGCCGAAGCGGCGAACTACCCGTTCTGTACGATAGATCCAAACGTCGGCATCGTCGAAGTGCCTGATGAGCGCCTCGATAAACTGACGGAATTGGTCGAACCGAAAAAGACCATCCCGACAGCGTTCGAATTCACCGACATCGCGGGCATCGTCAAAGGCGCCAGCAAAGGGGAAGGGCTCGGCAATAAATTCCTTGCCCATATCCGCGAAGTGGATGCCATCACTCAAGTGGTGCGCTGTTTTGCTGATGACAACATCACACATGTCTCTGGCGGAGTGGACCCGGTATCCGATATCGAAGTCATCAATCTGGAATTGGTGTTAGCGGACATGGAGAGCATCGAAAAGCGCATCAGCCGCAACGCGAAGCTGTTGAAGCAAAAAGATAAAGATGCCGTCGCTGAAGAGCCGGTATTGGCGAAGCTCCGCGAAGCTTTTGAAAACGGCGAATTGGCCCGTTCGATCGACTTCACGGAAGATGAGCTGAAAATCGCGAAAGGCTTGAACTTGTTGACGCTCAAGCCAATGCTTTATGTAGCGAACGTAGCGGAAGATGAAATTGCCGATGCGGCGAGCAACGAATACGTCCAGCAAGTGCGCGATTACGCCGCTGGGCATGATTCCGACGTGATCGTCGTGTGTGCGAAGATCGAAGAGGAAATGGCAGAGCTTGATGATGAGGAAAAAGAAATGTTCCTCGAAGAGCTCGGCATCGAAGAATCAGGACTTGATCAATTGGTCAAAGCCGCCTATAACTTGCTCGGACTTGCTACTTACTTCACTGCCGGCGTGCAGGAAGTGCGTGCATGGACGTTCAAAAAAGGCATGAAAGCCCCGCAATGTGCGGGCATCATCCACTCCGACTTCGAACGCGGCTTTATCCGCGCAGAAACCGTCGCTTACGAAGAATTGGTGGAAGCCGGTTCGATGGCAGCAGCGAAAGAAGCCGGTAAAGTGCGCCAAGAAGGCAAGGAGTATATCGTCAAAGACGGCGATGTCATGCTCTTCAGATTCAATGTATAAGGCTTATGCCAAATAGTTTATTGTCAGTAATCGCCACGGAAACAAATTAACAACGAATTGGCAGCTGGCAAAGAATACCGAACCGGGTGCTTTTTGAGCATCCGGTTTTTTATAAGGAGGGAAACGAATGTATTTATTCGCGTATGGAACTTTGAAAAGAGGCGGCAAATACCATTTCTACCTGGAGGAAGCGGAATTGGTGGCAGAAAACGTGACGATTTCGGGGAGCTTGTATGACACGGGGCTCGGCTATCCGGCGCTCGCATTATCGGGCGACGATGTCATCCAGGGAGAGCTTTACGACATTCCAGATGTTTTATGGCCGGCGATCAACGACTTGGAAGATTATTCAGGGAACATAAAAACAGACATGTACGACCGCCTGACAATCGAAGTCGAAACTGCACGCGGCACCAAACAAGCGATCGTCTATACGGCGAAAGCGGAGCAATTGCTGAAGGAATATATCCCGGAAGGCGTATGGGATGTGGAACGGTCGTTTGTGAAATAAAAAGCAAAAAGAAGGCGCGGCAGGAAATCTGCTGCGCCTTCTTTTTGTTTGTCGAGAAAGTTAAGAAGTGGTATTTTCCGAAGCTTATCGCTCGCTTTCCGCGGGCGGGAATCGAGCCTCCTCAGCCGCTATCGCGGCCTGCGGGGTCTCTCAAACCCGCTTTTCCCGCAGGAGTCGAGCGAACGCTTCTCCAAATACTTAGATAGGTCATTGATTTTTGAGTGTCGAAAAGATGCCGTCATTTTGATTCATAACTAAATTAATACACTTCTTTAACACTGCTGCACCTTTTTTTATTTGTGTGGATCCTGCCATTCATTCATTAAGGGGCGGGTAGCTGGTGTAGACGTGGAGGCGGGGGAGTTTCGGGTCATCCAGTATCCAGGCATCATTGGGCTCTTTGCGCAATTCACGGTACATGAGGAAGTCGCCGAACGCACCAGCCGTCAGCATGGCGCCGAGCAGGACGAGCACTTGGTCGCCGACCCAGAAGCCGATGACGGTCGGCAACACAGCGGTCATCCAAAAAGGCAGCAGCAAAACAGCCCGCATCGCCCGGTTTTTCACAGGCCGGTCGCTGGTCGCATAAGCGATGCCCAATTTTAAATTGAGGCCGTATTGAAGCGACGAAACCGGTACTTTGCCGAAGGCGACAAAGCCGATCAAATGGAATAATTCATGCAGCACGATCAACAGCGCGTAGCCGCCGAAAAAATACAGGATGCCGAACAGCGAAAAGCCGAAAGAGAGCGGCTCGCGGAACAGCTGATAGGCAAGCGCGAAGCCGACAACGAGCACGACATTGAACCATAATGCTTTTGGTGCGATTTCTTCTATGTTCAAATTGATGACTTTCTGCGGTTCCATTGTCAACACATCCCGAATTTTGATGCTTCCAGTATAGCCTAAATTACAGCTTGCCGGAAGTTTGTGCGTATGCTACAATATGTTGATGTGAGTAATATTTATGATTGCTTGCTCCTTGCCCGCTGGAATCAGCAGGGCCCAAGTCCATAAGGAGGTGACAATACGATGAGAGAATATGAAGTAATGTACATTGTACGCCCGAACATTGAAGAGGACGCTAAGAAAGCGCTAGTTGAGCGTTTCAGCGAAATCCTAACTTCAAACGGTGCGGAAATCATCGAGTCGAAAGAGTGGGGTAAACGCCGTCTGGCTTATGAAATCAATGATTTCAAAGAAGGTTTCTACCAGATCGTTAAAGCTAATGCTGAGACAGAAGCTATCAACGAGTTTACACGTCTTGCGAACTTCAATGAAGACATTATCCGCCACATGGCTGTACGCCTAGACGTATAAGCAGTAAGCGGAATACAGATAATACACGACTTGAAAAAGGAGGTTGAATTCTGATGATCAACCGGGTTGTATTGGTCGGAAGACTGACAAAAGATCCTGATCTTCGTTACACGCCAAGCGGAGCGGCGGTGGCTCGTTTTACACTTGCTGTAAACCGGACATTCTCCAATGCGCAAGGTGAACGCGAAGCAGATTTTATCAATTGTACCGTTTGGCGCAAGCAGGCTGAAAACACAGCGAATTTCCTCAAAAAAGGAAGTCTCGCCGGCGTCGAAGGCCGCATTCAGACTGGCAGCTACGAGGGTCAAGATGGCAAGCGCGTTTATACGACGGAAGTGGTGGCAGACAGTGTTCAATTCCTTGAACCGAAAAGCGCCAACTCCGGATCTGGGGATCGTTCAAACGATCGCTCGTATGGACAGCAGCCGTCTTATCAACAGAACCAACCGTCTAGTCCAAGTCAGCAAAACAACACTCGTGTAGATGACGATCCGTTTTCAAGCGGAAGCGGGAAGATCGAAGTTTCAGACGACGATCTGCCGTTCTAAACCAGGCGCCCATCAGCGAATAGAAATCTGAAGATGAGGGAGGTAATTCGATATGGCACCACGTCGCGGAGGCAAGAAGCGTAAAAAGGTTTGTTATTTCACTTCAAACAACATTACACGCATCGACTACAAAGACACTGATTTGCTTAAGAAATTCATTTCTGAGCGAGGCAAAATTTTGCCACGTCGTGTTACGGGCACAAGCGCTAAATGGCAACGTCGTTTGACAATTGCAGTTAAACGCGCTCGTATCATGGCACTTCTACCGTTCGTAGCGGAAGAAAAATAAGATTGTTCAAAGAGGCCGGGAAACCGGCCTCTTTTTTATATGCTTTGGGAAATTGACCGGCGGGAAGTTAAGTTAGTGAGCAGAATAGCTAAGACTGCACTGCAAAACTTACGACTGATGTGGCAGAAATAAAAAGAAGTGAGTAGAAAAGCTTCCGCTTTTCGACTGCGTTGCAGGGGGCTGCTTGCCGTGGGGCGGGTGTTGAGCCAACGTGACAAAGGGCGCGTCACGTTTGTCTCGCCAGCCCGCTCGGTCCCACAGGCGTCAGCCCCTTCCACTCCGTCTTTATCTTTAGAGCGGAAAACCGTTCCTTCAGCACACACAAATGAATATATGGAGATGCATCTCGTTTCAACGTTCACTTCACCCAGGGGCATAGAGACAGTCGACCGTTTCGATTTGCTGAAAGGAATATACTTCTTCTTGCTTCAAGCAAATTATTGCCAAACCCTCCTTCTCGGGAAGCGATTCCCCCGCTAGCCGGCAACTAAATAAAGAAGCAGATCTACTTAAACGCACTCGACTCAAAGAAATCACTTAGCCGCCCAGCGTAAAAGGGTGAGCCGATGCCGTAAGACAGGCGTTCTTCCTGGCTTATGGCAAGAGGCCAACCCAAAGCAGGGCAGCGAATAATAAGCTAAAGCACAAGTAGAATGCTGAAATGCTTCGACACGCAAACTCTCACTTTCTTCTTCAACCTTGTCCCGGGAAGCGATTCCCCCGCTAGCCGGCAACTAAATAAAGAAGCAGATCTACTTAAACGCACTCGACTCAAAGAAATCTCACAGCCGCCCAGCGCCAAGGGTGAGCCGACGCCGTAAGACAAGCGTTCTTCTTGGCTTATGGCAAGAGGCCAACCCAAAGCAGGGCGGCGAATAGTAAGATGAAATATGAACAGCATGCTGAAGCACTTCAACACCTAAACTCTGACTAGCTGCTTCGAACATATCCCGGGAAGCGATTCCCCCACTAGCCGGTAACACGTATAGAAGTAGATCTGATTAAACGCACTCGATTCAAAGAGATCTCACAGCCGCCCAGCGTAAAGGGGTGAGCCGAAGCAGTAAGACAAGTGTTCTTCTTGGCTTACTGCAAGAGGCCAACCCAAAGCAAGGCGGCGAAGCGTAAGATGAAGCACAAATAGAATGCTGAAACACTTCAGCACGTAAACTCTCACTATTTTCTTCAAACATATCCAGGAAGCGATTCCCACACTTTAATTTCCATCTGCTATTTCCATCACCTGTCGAATCAGCGATAATGATTTTCTATAGGCAGCCATTGCCGGATGGCGCGAACTTTTTTCTTCTCGAAACGGGGCGATAGGTGTACAGTGAGGCGACCGCCCTTTTTTGTTCAAGGGCTTGAATCATGGTACAATTATACGGATGAAATAAACCCGAAAGAAGATGAAAAACGCAGATATGCCTAACCAAAAGACACGTCAGTTGACGAATGGAGCCATGATGACGGCGCTGTTTGCCGTCTTATTGGCTATTTCTGTATATGTACCGGTGCTGAGTTTGATCAGTACTTTGTTTTTGGCATTGCCGATTGCTTGGTATAGCGCCAAGTATCCGGTAAAGGCGTCGGCGCTGGTCGCAGCGGTCGGGGTCGTGTTAAGCTTTCTGATCGGCGGATTGCTGTCTTTGCCTTTGGCGTTAATCCACATTCCGCTGGGGCTCATGATTGGGCTGTCGATCCATTATAAAAAAAGCAAATTGTTCATGTTCATGGGCTCGAGCATCGTACTGTTAGTATCAGTGATGGTACAATATGTGGCAGCAATCGCCTTTTTAGGAATTAATTTCCTTGAAGAAACTACGGCGATGATGCGCAGTTCTTATGACCAGGCCGGCGCTTGGCTCGAGCGGCTTGGTTCGGAATCGACAGAGGAATACGAGGAGCTGGTCGCGCAGTTCATGCTGACGTTCGAGACCTTATTGCCGACGCTGTTAATTTTGTCGGTATTCACGACGGTGTGGGTGTTGTTGCTGATCTTGCTGCCGATTTTAAAACGGCTTGGAATCGAAGTGCCGAAATTCCCGCCGTTCCGCGAGATGCGCTTGCCGAAAAGTATATTATGGTATTACCTCATTGTGATTTTGGTGTCCTTGCTATCGGATTTCGAGCAAGGGACCATGGCGTATTTGATTTTCGCCAATGCCTCGATGCTATTGCAATTCCTGCTGTTCTTGCAGGGGGTCTCGTTCTATCATTTTTATATCCACCAAGAGGGCTGGCCTCGCTGGGTGATGGTTGTTGTGACGGTTCTTGCATTTCCTTTGCAGTCGTTTACGAGCATCATCGGAATTTTGGATCTCGGCTTCGACATCCGGGGCTGGATCAAGCGGGCGCATGACTCTAAAGGAAAGTAAGGAGCTGAAGAGAAATGTCGGCTTTTTTCAGGAAACGTAATCTAAGATACCCATTGCTGGCATTGCTGGCTCTTGGAATGGCCGCTGTCATCCTCATCTCCCTTTGGTCGGAATGGGGCGCGGGCATTTTCGCCATCCTTTACGGGGCGGCAATCACCTCGGCGTGGGTACTGGAAAAACGCAACTATGAAGAGACCGAAAAGCATATCGAAACGCTATCCTACCGGATGAAAAAAGTCGGCGAGGAAGCATTGCTCGAGATGCCGATCGGGATTTTGCTGGTCAATGAAAACCAGCAAATCGAATGGGCCAATCCCTATATCACCTCAGCACTCGATTACGAGACGCTGATCGGTGAATCGGTTTATAGCTTGACGGAAGAATTTAACCAATTGGTCAAATCTGCCGAATCGAATGAAATGGTCATGTCGCTTGGCGGCCGCAAATACCGCGTTTATTACCGTGCGGATGACCGTTTGTTCTATTTGTTCGATATTACCGAGCAAGTGGAGATAGAAACTTTGTATCATGCGGACCGGACCGTCATCGGCATCCTGTTCATCGATAATTACGATGAATTGTCACAAGGGATGGATGATCAGGTGCGCAGCAATTTAAATAGCCTGGTGACATCCTTGATCAATCGATGGGGTACCGACAATGGCATTTTTGTGAAACGGATTTCATCAGACCGCTTTATGGCGGTGTTCAATGAATCCATCTTGAAGCAATTGGAAGAAACCAAGTTCACGGTGCTCGATGACATCCGGGAAGTGACAGCGAAAGACAATATGGCGCTGACACTGAGCATCGGAGTCGGAGCGGGGTCCGCTTCCTTGATCGAACTGGGCGCCATGGCGCAATCGGGGCTCGATTTGGTGCTCGGGCGCGGCGGCGACCAAGTGGCGATCAAGCATCCGAGCGGCAAGGTCAAGTTCTACGGGGGCAAAACCAACCCGGTCGAAAAACGCACGAGGGTGCGCGCACGAGTCATTTCCCATGCGCTTCGCGACTTAATCCAGGAAAGCGACCAAGTCTTTGTCATGGGCCATAAAATGCCCGATATGGATTCGATCGGCGCCGCGGTCGGCGTTGCCAAAATGGCGGAAATGAACCGCGTCAAAGGCCGCATCGTCATCGATTTTGACGAATACGACCGCAGCGTCATGCGCTTGATGGAAGAAATCGAAAGCGATCCGGATTTGTTCGAGCGTTTCATTACTCCGGAAGAGGCATTGTCGGAAATGACCGAGCATTCCTTGCTGGTTGTGGTCGATACGCACAAACCGTCGATGGTCATTGACGAACGATTGCTTCAGCGCATGGAGCGCGTCATCTTGATCGACCATCACAGAAGAGGCGAGGAATTCATCACCAATACGATGCTCGTCTATATGGAGCCGTACGCATCGTCTACAGCGGAGCTTGTGACCGAATTGATCGAATACCAGCCAAAACATGAAAAGTTGACGATGCTCGAGGCGACAGCGATGCTCGCCGGAATCATCGTCGACACGAAGAGCTTTACGCTGCGCACCGGCGCACGGACCTTTGAAGCAGCATCGTACTTGCGCTCGAACGGTGCCGATACGGTGCTCGTGCAGCGCTTATTGAAAGAAGACCTCGATACGTATATTGAGCGGGCAAAAATCGTCCAGAGCGTGGAATTTGTCGGCGACGGCATCGCCATTGCAAAAGGCGAGCCAGGGCGTATCTATAGCCCCGTACTGATCGCCCAGACGGCGGACATCCTGCTGACGATGAAAGACGTCAACGCGTCGTTCGTCATCGCAGAACGCACAGAAGGCGGCGTAGGCATCAGTGCGCGTTCGCTCGGCGAAGTCAATGTGCAGGTCGTGATGGAAAATCTCGGCGGCGGCGGCCATTTAACGAACGCGGCCACGCAAATGCCGGATGCAAGCCTTGAAGAAGCGGTCGGGCAATTAAAGACCGTATTAACCGAAAACGATAGAGGAGGATCTGAAGAATGAAAGTAATTTTCTTGAAAGACGTAAAAAATGTAGGTAAAAAAGGCGATATCAAAAACGTGGCGGACGGCTACGCGAACAACTTCCTATTGAAAAACAACTTGGCTGTAGAAGCTGACCAGGCAGCGATGAGCAAACTCGCCGGCCAGCAGAAGAAGCAGGAAAAGGAAGTTGAGCAGGAATTGAACGAAGCGAAAGAGCTGAAAGAAAAACTCGAAGCTTTAACGATTGAACTAACAGCGAAATCCGGTGATGACGGGCGCTTGTTCGGCTCGATCACAACCAAGCAAATAGCGAAAGAACTTGAAAAGACCCATGGCCATAAAATCGATAAGCGCAAGATGGAGCTCGACGACGCAATCCGCGCACTCGGCTATACGAATGTGCCGGTGAAATTGCATCAGGATGTAACCGCCACATTGCGTGTGCACGTTACTGAAGAAGCGTAAGGGGAATAGATATGAACGAATCGATCGACCGCGTCCCGCCGCATAACCAGGAAGCCGAGCAATCCGTCATCGGAGCCATTTTCCTGGAGCCACAGGCACTGGTTTCCGTAGCGGAAATCGTCATGCCGGAAGATTTCTACCGCGTCGCCCATCAGAAGATTTTCCAGACGATGATCGATTTGACGGACCGCGGCAAAGCGGTGGACTTGGTCACGGTGACAGAAGAGCTATCGGTCAAGAAAGAGCTGGAAGATGTCGGCGGCCTCTCGTATTTGACCGAGATTGCCAATGCGGTGCCGACAGCCGCAAACGTTGGGCATTACGCCCATATTGTGGAAGAGAAAGCCTTATTGCGCCGCCTCATCCGAGTGGCCACCACGATCGTCGAAGACGGCTTTACGCGTGAAGACGAAGTGGAAGCTTTGCTTGCTGAAGCGGAAAAGAAAATGATGGAAGTGTCGAGCCGCAAAAATGCGGGCGACTTTATCCATATTAAAGATGTATTGGTGAAAACTTACGATAATATTGAGCTTTTGCATACGCGTAAAGGCGATGTTACCGGCATTCCGACCGGTTTCCGCGATTTGGACAAAGTAACAGCGGGCTTTCAGCGCAACGATTTGATCATCGTTGCTGCCCGCCCGTCCGTCGGTAAGACGGCCTTCGCGCTTAACGTCGCGCAAAACGTCGCGACGAAAACCGAAGAGAATGTCGCGATCTTCAGTTTGGAGATGGGGGCAGAGCAGCTCGTCATGCGGATGCTCTGCGCAGAAGGCAATATCGATGCCCAAGTCATGCGGACCGGTGCGCTGCAGAATGAAGACTGGCGCAAGCTGACGATGGCCATGGGCAGTTTATCGAACGCCGGCATTTTCATCGATGATACGCCGGGTATCCGCGTTAACGATATCCGCGCGAAATGCCGCCGTCTCAAGCAGGAATACGGCCTCGGCATGATCATGATCGATTATTTGCAGCTGATCCAAGGTCCCGGCAAGGCCGGCGAAAACCGCCAGCAGGAAGTATCCGATATTTCCCGTTCATTGAAAGGCCTGGCGCGTGAACTCGAAGTTCCGGTCATCGCCTTGTCGCAGCTGTCCCGTGGGGTTGAGCAGCGGCAAGATAAACGGCCGATGATGTCCGATTTGCGTGAATCCGGATCGATCGAGCAAGATGCCGATATCGTGTCGTTTTTATACCGCGAAGATTATTACGACAAAGAAACCGAAGACCAGAACATGATTGAAATCATCATCGCCAAGCAGCGGAACGGCCCGACCGGCACCGTCAAGCTGGCGTTTGTGAAGGAATACAATAAGTTCGTCACCATCGATTGGGCTGACCAAGAAGGCGGCGGCGATTTCTAAAGCATCTATTAAACACGAACATTAAATGCGCACATGCATTTTGATGTTCGTGTTTTCTTTGATTTCATATTGACGCCAAGGCGCTCTATTGATACAATAAAGACTGTTTGAAACAGGGCGACAAGCCTAACGGAGGTGCGGACGATGACATCAGTCGTAGTAGTAGGAACGCAATGGGGAGACGAAGGAAAAGGGAAAATCACGGATTTTTTGTCGGAACACGCAGAAGTAATCGCGCGTTACCAAGGCGGGAACAACGCCGGCCACACAATCATTTTCGGCGGCGAAACGTATAAATTGCATTTGATTCCATCGGGGATTTTTTATAAAGAGAAAACATCGGTTATCGGCAACGGCATGGTCGTCGACCCAAAAGCGCTTGTGCAAGAGCTGAAAGGCCTTCACGACCGCGGAGTGACGACGGAGAACCTGCGCATCTCAAATCGCGCGCACGTCATTTTGCCTTACCACATCAAGCAAGACGAAGTGGAAGAAGCGCGCCGCGGCGCGAACAAAATCGGCACGACCGGCAAAGGCATCGGGCCTGCGTATATGGACAAAGCGGCTCGCGTCGGCATCCGTATTGCAGATTTGCTGGACCATGTCGTGTTCGAAGAGAAATTGCGGATGAACTTGAAAGAGAAAAACCGCATGTTCGAGAAATTCTATGAAACAGAGGGCTTCACAGTCGAAGAGATCATGGAAGAGTATTATCAATACGGACAGGAAATCGCGCAATACGTGACCGATACATCGAAAGTGCTGAACGATGCATTTGATGCCGGCCGCCGCGTCTTGTTCGAAGGCGCGCAAGGCGTCATGCTTGATATCGACCAAGGTACGTATCCGTTCGTCACATCATCCAACCCGGTAGCGGGCGGCGTCACCATCGGCGCAGGAGTGGGCCCGACGAATATTTCACACGTCATCGGCGTCTGCAAAGCGTACACATCCCGTGTCGGCGACGGCCCATTCCCGACTGAATTATTCGATGACATCGGCGATAAGATTCGCACAGTCGGCAAGGAATTCGGCACCACAACAGGCCGTCCACGCCGCATCGGCTGGTTCGACAGCGTGGTTGTTCGCCATGCAAGACGTGTCAGCGGATTGACGGATTTGACCGTCAACTCGATCGACGTCTTGACGGGCCTCGATACGGTGAAAATCTGTACGGCTTACCGTTACCAAGGTGAGCTGATCACAGAATACCCAGCGAACTTGCGCATGCTCGCAGACTGCGAACCGGTTTACGAAGAAATGCCAGGCTGGTCTGAAGACGTTACATCGTGCAAATCATTGGATGAATTGCCGGACAACGCGCGCCATTATTTGGAGCGTATCTCGCAATTGACCGGTGTCCAGATCTCGATTTTCTCTGTCGGCCCTGACCGCAACCAAACAAACATCGTCAAAAGCGTTTGGCGTTAATCGACTACCTACAAGCCACTGCCTCTAATTAAGAGAGCAGTGGTTTTTTTGCGTTTGCTACAAATTCGCCATAAATAAAAAAGCCGTCTCATGCGCTTATATGATGTTTATGACAATAAGGTCACAGAAACTGGATGCGAAATGGAAAAAAAGGGCGGAAATCATAAGTTTTTTGCCTCTATTTGCAGAATTAAAGAAAATCATGACAATAAATGGATAATATTGTCTGTTTCATAACGCTTCTGTAACAATGAGTTTATCGGGTGAGTCCGCGAAAACGGATGTGGTAGAGTGGGGAAGTTAAAAAAACGGAAGACCCCTCTACGGGAGTACGAAAGGAGCCAGACCCGCAACATGAACGCGAAACACCAGAACGAAGACAAGTTGAAACTGCGCAAATGGAAAATCGGAACCGCCCTCGTTTTAGCTGCCAGTGCATTCGGGGCCAATACGATTTTTGCCGAACCGAATGAGCCGCAAAACCTGGAGCCGGTTTATCATATATATCACAACACCAGCTACCTCGGAGCCGTCTCGGACGATGCGCCGATCGACAAATTAATTGATGAAAAACTGGAAACAGCCTCAAGCGAATATGACAATTTACGCCTCGCGCCGAGTGACAAGCTGAACATTTTAACCGAACAAGCCGTGGCATCGAGCTCGACAGACGATGAGGCGGTCATCAGCCAGCTGGACGAACAATTGGAGGTCAAGGCGGAAGCATTCGCCTTGCAAATCGACGGCGAAGCGGCGGTTTACGTAAAAGACCGAAAAGCTTATGAAGAAACCATCCAGCTCATGAAACAAAGCGCCTTAACGGAAGAAGAGCTCGAGCAATTCGAAGAGCAGCAAGACAAAGAGGAACTGCCTGAGCTAAAAGCGGGCGAATCGCGCATCTCTGACATTTCCTTCTCGCAACCGGTCAACGGCTTATCGAAGCAGGTCGACCCGAAACAAGTGATGGAGCCGAAACAAGCGGCAAAGCACGTAACAGATGAGCTCGAAGTGGACGTGCTCGTCAATAAAGCTGAAAAGGCATTGAAGAAAATGCCGTACGAAACCGTCGAAAAAGACAGCAAAGACGTCTATATCGGCGAAACGGAAGTCGACCAAAAAGGCAAGCGCGGCGAAAAAGCGGTGAGCTACGCTGTACGTGAAGTCAACGGCGAACGCGTCGGCCGTTCCGAAACACGCGAGAAAATCCTCAAAGAACCGGTCGATAAAATCATCCTCGCAGGCGAGAAGAAATTACCAGGCGTCGGCACAGGCGAATTCACCTGGCCGGCAGACGGCGGCTACGTCTCAAGCAAGAAAGGCCAGCGCTGGGGCCGTGCCCATAAAGGCATCGACATCGCGCGGCCCGATACGCTCGATATCGTCTCTGCAGACCACGGGACGGTGACAAAAGCCGGTAAAGCCGGCACATTCGGCAACCGTGTCGTCGTCGACCATAAGAACGGCTATGAGACGATCTATGCGCATCTCTCATCGATTGACGTCAAGGTGGGCGACAAAGTATCCCCGCACACGAAACTCGGCGACATGGGGACGACAGGACGCTCTACGGGCATCCACCTGCATTTCGAGCTTTCCTACGATGGCCAGGACCGCGACCCGTTGGATTATGTGAAGAAATAAATGAACGAAAAGCTGCCAGTTTGCTGGGAGCTTTTTTGTGTGTTTCAGGTATAGCTGGCTGGTAGATACAAAGTGTTGCATAAAAGAAGTGAGTGGAAAAGCTTTCGCTTTTCGACTGCGTTGCTGGGAGCTGCTTGGGGCTCGCAGGATGCGAGTGATGCAGCTGATGCGACAGGACGTCGCGCTTTCAGCTGCCCGGGAATGGGGCGGGTGTTGAGCCAACGTGCCGCAAAGAGCGCGCCACAATTGTCTCGCCAGTCCGCGCGGTCCCACAGGCGTCAGCCCCCTTCCACTCCGTCTCTAGTTTTAGAGTGACCGATCGTTTCTTCAGTTCATTTAAAGTGAAGTGTGGAAATGCATCATGTTTTGTAGCTCATATCGTTTGGATCAAAGAGAGTGTGATTTTCAGTCCTCATCTTCCAACAAGGTAGTTGCTTCAAAAACATATGTGTCAGATGCCGCATCTCGGGAAGCGATTTCCCCACTAGCCGGCAACTAGGTATAGAAGCAGATCTATTTAAACGAACCTGAATCAATGAAATCTTCCAGCCGCCTAGCGCCAAGGGTGAGCCGAAGCAGTAAGACAAGTGTTCTTCTTGGCTTACTGCCAGAGGCCAACCCAAAGCAAGGCGGCGAGTATTGAGAAGAAGCTTAAATAGAAGACGGAACAAGTAGACAATAAACTTCTTGCTATCTTTTTCTATGCTCATCTCGGGAAGTGATTTCCCCACTAGCCGGCAACTAGGTATAGAAGCAGATCTATTTAAACGAACCTGAATCAATGAAATCTTCCAGCCGCCTAGCGCCAAGGGTGAGCCGATGCCGTGAGACAGGTGTTCTTCCTGGCTTGCGGCAAGAGGCCAACCCAAAGCAGGGCGGCGACTATTAAGCGTGAAGCACAAATAGAATGCAAAAACAGTTTCCCCAAGCAAACCCTTACCAGGCTCTCACGCCTTTAGAACCTGCACGTCGCTGAGCCCCGTTGTGACCATCCAAAGGTGCGAAATGCTTGAAATAATGATAAAGTAAAGGATAGCAAAGAATGTCAAAACGGCTGTGTACATGTGGAACAATTGGGAAACAGAGGGGGAGAAGATAGATGAATAAAACAATATTAGTTGTGGATGATGAGAAGCCAATTGCGGATATCCTGCAATTTAATTTGAAAAAAGAAGGCTTTAATGTGGTAGTGGCTTATGACGGCGACGAGGCGATCAAAGTGGCAGAAGAAATTCAGCCGGACCTGATGCTGCTCGACATCATGCTGCCGAACCGCGACGGCATGGAAGTATGCCGCGAAGTGCGCAAAAAATTCGATTTTCCGATCATCATGCTGACGGCGAAAGACTCAGAGATCGATAAAGTGCTGGGGCTTGAGCTCGGAGCGGATGATTATGTGACGAAGCCATTCTCGACGCGTGAATTGATTGCGCGTGTCAAAGCGAATCTGCGGCGCCAGAACGTGGTGCCGGCAGAAGAGGAAGGCGTGGGCTCGAACGATATCCAGGTAGGGTCGCTCACGATCCAGCCGGATGCGTATTTGGTGTTGAAGCGCGAAGAGACGATCGAATTGACGCATCGCGAGTTCGAGCTTTTGCATTATTTGGCGAAGCATATCGGGCAAGTCATGACGCGCGAGCATTTGCTGCAGACGGTATGGGGTTATGATTATTTCGGCGATGTGCGGACAGTGGACGTCACGATTCGCCGCTTGCGTGAAAAAATCGAAGACAATCCGAGTCACCCAGCGTGGATCGTGACGCGTCGCGGCGTCGGCTACTACCTGCGGAACCCTGAACAGGAGTAGGCTGAATGCTGAAAACCAGTTTTTTTAAGTCGATTCATGTGAAATTTGTATTGATTTATATTTTGCTGATCTTGCTGGCGATGCAGATCATCGGCCTTTATTTTTCCGAACAGCTCGAACAAACGCTGCGCGGAAACTTCGAGGATTCGATTGTAGACCGGATGGAAATCATTGAGTTCAGCGTCCGCGAAGAGATGATCCGCAACCGGACAGACGAGGACCTGACAGTCGAGCAGAGCCTTCGGTCGGTCCTTTCTAATTTTAATTCGCAGGATATCATTGAAATCCGCGTCGTCGATAATCGTTACCGGATTTTGGCAACGTCCTTGGGCGAGAACCAGTCGCTCGTCGGCCAGCGTTCGACAGATGACCAAATCCGCCGCTCCATCGTCGGGGAGACGCTGCTCACGCAAACATATATAGACAGAACCCTAGAAGAGCGGGTATGGGTCCGAACCTTGCCAATCACGGCGGTCGGGGGCGAGATGCTTGGCACACTGTATGTGAAAGCGGAAGTCGAGAATGTCTATGACCAAATGGACACCATCAACTCCATTTTGGCCGGCGGTACCGCTATTGCTTTGGTCATCACGGCCGTGCTTGGCGTATTGGTCGCCCAGACGATTTCACGGCCGATTGCCGATATGCGCAGGCAAGCGCAGGCGATGGCAAAAGGCAATTTCTCGCGCAAAGTCCGCGTTTACAGTGAAGATGAAATCGGCCAGCTTGCCCGTGCATTCAACCATTTGACGAATCGGCTGCAGGAATCCCAGCAGTCAACGGAAAGTGAGCGGCGCAAACTCGCTTCGGTGCTTGCCAATATGACGGACGGCGTACTGTCGACCGACCGCAGAGGGCGCATCATCTTGATTAACGAACCGGCCTTGCACTTATTGAATGTTTCACGTGAAACAGTTATCAACCGTCCGGTCACGACGGTGCTTGGTCTGGATGAATCCTATACATTCGAAGATTTAATCGATATGCGCGATGCAATCACGCTGGACATCAGTTCACAAGATCAAGCGACGCTATTGCGCACGACTTTCTCGGTCATCCAAAAAGAAACCGGGTTTGTCAACGGCTTGATCGCCGTCCTGCACGATAACACCGAGCAGGAGAAGATCGATATGGAGCGCCGTGAGTTTGTAGCGAACGTATCGCACGAACTGCGGACACCGCTCACGACGATGCGCAGTTATTTGGAGGCGCTCGCTGACGGTGCTTGGCAGGATCCGGATCTCGCGCCGAATTTCCTCAATGTCACGCAGACCGAGACCGAGCGGATGATCCGCCTCGTCAACGATTTGCTGAAATTGTCGAAGATGGATTCGAGCGAAGCGGATTTAAGCCGCGAAATGGTCGAGTTCGGCGTGTTCTTCAACCGCATCATCGACCGCTTTGAAATGTCGAAATCCCAAAATGTATCGTTCGAGCGCAAAGTACCGAAATCGCAGTACTTCGTGGAAATCGATACCGATAAATTGACGCAAGTCATCGATAACATCATTTCCAATGCCTTGAAGTATTCTCCGGAAGGCGGCAAAGTCCGCTTTTCTGTCCGCGAGAAAGAAGGCGAGTTGCTCGTTTCGATCAGCGACGAAGGAATGGGCATCCCGAAAGAAAACGTCGAGCGCATTTTTGACCGCTTTTACCGTGTCGACCGCGCACGTTCGCGCGCAATGGGCGGTACGGGTCTAGGCCTTGCGATTTCGAAGGAAATGATCAATGCCCATGGCGGTAGAATTTGGGCGCAAAGCCGTTACGGCAAAGGGACCTCGATTTATTTCACCTTGCCATATGAAATTGATGATGGAGGTGAATGGGATTGAAATACTTGGAGCATGTAAAATCCGTTGCCTTGTTTATTTTGATTTTTCTAAGTCTGGCACTGACTTTCACCATTTGGACATTCACCCCAAAGCTTGAGGAGCTCGAAACGCCCACGCAAGTTGATGACGTATCAATCGGCGACAAGCGCAGCGCAGAGGAAGTCGTGAGGCCCGTGAAAGTGCTGTATCATCACGAAGACGAAGTGACCGGTACCTTTTCACAAACCGAAATTGAAATGATGCTGGACACGATCCAGCAATGGGAGATTTCCGACGTCCAGCTATTTGAAGAAGAGGCGGGGACCGAGGTACTCAAGCAGTATTTACAAGAACCGGGGCGCACCGTGCTGTATTATCCAGGGGCTGTGCCGTTTCCTGTGTTTGACATCATCATGAACATTTCCGATACTAATTTGCCGGAATCGACCTTTAACCGGGTCGTAGTCGAATGGGGCACAGAGGAAAATCCCGATTCCGTCATTTACTTTATCAACACCGGTTCCGGCCGGATTTACGAAGCACAAGTATCGGATACTGAGCTGATCGAGTTCCGTGGCGACTATGTGCAGCCATCAGAAGAGTACGACCGCTACGTCACGGATCCTGACATCGGCACACTGCCGGTCTATGTGCCGGAAGGTCCGATCGAGAAGACAGCTTTTAATTATTTGCTGGGCGAGACCCCAGCATCTACATTTGCAGATGCCATCATGGACAGCCCGACCTCACAGTTTGCAGGAGACCTGCAGAGTGAGGAATTCACCGATGAGTCGGGGGCCATCATGCGCGAATTGGACGGCCAGAAAAGCATCAATTATGTACAGCCGAAAGCCGAAACCTCCGATCCGGCGATCCCGTCCGACCTGGTGTTCAACTCGATTAGTTTCGTCAATGAACACGGCGGCTGGACCGACCAATACGTGTATTTCGGCATGAAATCAGTCAACCAGCAGATCAGTTATCAATTGTTTTTCGACGGCTTGCCGGTCTTTAGCAATACGATGGCCGTGAGCCTAGACGTCGAATGGGGCATCAGTGACGGCGTCGAGCAGGCATTCCGCTATAGCCGGCCGACTTATTTCCGCGATTCAGTCGCAGAAACACGCGACGTCGAAATGACGTCAGGCGAAGCCGTTCTGAAAGCTTTGTCGCGCCTTGATACGGATCTATCGACGATTGAAGCGGTGACGATTGGCTATGAGCTGACAAGCAGTGAAGACGGTCAATTGATCACGTTCCAACCGGCTTGGTATTATAAAGCAAATGGCAACTGGACACGGCTATCTGACGAATCAGTAGGAGGCGTGAAGCTTGGATTGGAGTAAAACAAAGACCATTTTCATCGTTGTTTTTTCGATTCTCAATGTTTTCTTGTATTCACTGTACATCGACCGTTATACGGAAGCCGAACAGATCCAACCGCTTCCGGAATCGACCATCGATGAGAAGCTGCACGGAGATAATATCACCTATTCGGCATTGCCGGAGATATCAGAAGACAAGCCATATGTACGCGGCGAATCAAAATCGTTCACTGAAAACGAAGTGGACATTGACGGGATCGTCAATGTTTTAGATGAACGGCTGCTGCAAATCACTTACGATGAGCCAGTCGATCTAGAAGGCGATAAAGAAGACGCATTGCAGGCATTCATTGAAGAGGAAGTTCCGGAAAGCTCGGAATACACCTTATGGAAAATCGATGAAGACCAGAACCACGCGGTATTTTTCCAGCAGATCACAGACGTCCCGCTATTCCATAGCACGGGCGGCCAGTTGACGGTGTTCTGGAATGAAAACGATGCCGTGATTGGCTTCGAGCAAACTTTATTCAACAATATCATTGAAAATGAAGAGCAAAAGAAATTGATCAAACCGCTAGAAGCAATCCATACGCTCTATCAAAAGAGTCTGCTTCAAACCAATAGCCGCATCACGGAAGCCGAACTTGGCTATTCGACGCATGTGCAAGTGTCGGAGAACCGGCAGATGTTCGTCCCGACCTGGCGCATCCGCGTGAAGGATTCCGAGGGTGAGGAAACGGATCATTTCGTCAATGCCATTAAAGACGGTGTCATTGAATTGAACAAGAAGGATGAGGAAACAGCAGAGTAAGGAGTTTTAACTATGCGCTTCAGTGTATTGGCCAGCGGTTCGACTGGCAATGCCATTTATATAGAAAACGATGAGCATGCGTTTTTAGTGGACGCAGGGCTCAGCGGCAAGAAATTGGAGTCGTTGTTCGCCTCCATCGGCCGCGATATGGGCAAGCTCGACGGCATTCTTGTCACCCATGAGCATAGCGATCATATTAAAGGGCTCGGCATCGCCGCCCGCCGGCATAAAGTGCCGATTTACGCCAACGCCAAAACCTGGACGGCGATGGACGGGCTGGTCGGCGAGATTCCGGTCGAGCAGCGTTTCCATTTTGATATGGAGACAACGAAATCGTTCGGCGGCCTCGACATCGAATCGTTCGGCGTGTCGCATGATGCGGCGGACCCGATGTTTTATGTATTCCATGAACATGGCCGCAAACTTGCGCTGATCACCGATACGGGCTATGTCAGCGACCGCATGAAAGGCATCATCGGCGCATCCGATGCGTATGTCTTTGAGAGCAACCACGACATCGGCATGCTGCAGATGGGGCGCTACCCATGGTCGGTCAAACGGCGCATCCTGAGCGATGTGGGGCACGTGTCGAATGAAGATGCGGCGGTGGCGATGTCGGAAGTGCTGGCGGAGAAGCCGACGCGCATCTACTTGTCTCATTTAAGCAAAGACAACAACATGAAAGACCTCGCGCGCATGAGCGTCGAGCAGACATTGCAGACGAAAGGCATCTTCGTCGGCGATTACGTCGATTTGTTCGATACCTCGCCGACTGAAGCGACGCCTTTGGTTGTGGTGTGAATAGATGTAAGAGGAGAGACTGTTCTGGAAGTCATGAAAATGACTACTGGGACAGTTTTTTCTTTTTAGAGTCGCTGATGTCGGATTCCAGCGGACGCTTTCCGCGGGCATGGCCTCAGCCGCTTCCCTCGCTGCGCTCAGTCCAGGGTCTTCGGCTCATGTCGCTCCGTCGCGTTGCTCCGTCACTGCTCCCGCAGGAGTCGCCGCTTGCATCTCCACCAGCTAGTGTGAGGGGAAAAATACTATAGATTGGTTCTATAAACTTGCTCAAAAAGATCTCTATGCCGAAAAAGCACAGTGATTGGGGCAGAAGTTGCTGAAGCGCATCGGGTAACTACGTTGCTCCCGCATTTCTCAATCAGATGTGTCGCAAATAAATGGGCTTAGCGTGACTTCGCCCATTTATTCGCCGCCTCCATTCCCATCAGCTAGTTTGGAATTAATATAGAGAGCGCACCAACAGTTGCTGGCGGGTATCATCTAACTGATTTGAACCCAATCATCCAGTTAAAAAGTGTACAAAGTAAGTTGAATGACAACCTTCTAGCGTGCTCACACAGGGAGGATTGCTTGCATTTTAGCGGGTACATCTTATGATAAAAAGAGAGACATAAGAGAGGATGGAGGCTATGGGTTATTACAATCAAACGCCGAATGGCAGGCAGCCGAAGCCGAGCCGTGCAGGCAGTTTCTTTGCAGGGGTGTTCGGCGTGATGGTCGGGGCGCTGTTGATGTGGCTGTTGTTTTCGCAAGCACCGGGCTTATTGCCGGGAACCGAGTCATCAAATTCGGGCACCCAGATCCAGCAGCAAAACCGGGAGCAGCAAGGCGCTTCGCTTGATATCACGACCGATGTGACGAAAGCCGTCGACGAGGCATCGGATGCGGTGGTCGGCGTGTCGAATCTCCAGACAGGCGGGGATTTCTTCTCGCAAAGCCAGGAACAGGCAGTCGGCACGGGTTCTGGCGTCATTTATAAAAGTGAAGGCGATACCGCGTATGTCGTGACGAACCATCACGTTGTTGACGGTGCGAGCGGCATCGAAGTGACATTGGCCGACGGGACGAAAGTCGAAGCGCAAGTGGTCGGCAGCGATATTTGGACCGATCTCGCTGTCCTTGAAATGAGCAACGAAAAAGTGCAAGGCGTTGTGGAGCTGGGCGATTCGGATGCATTGAAGCGCGGAGAAGCGGTCATTGCGATCGGCAACCCGCTCGGTCTTGAATTCTCCGGTTCTGTGACGAGCGGCGTCGTGTCAGGTACTGACCGGGCAGTTCCGGTCGATTTGGACGGCGACGGCACCGAAGACTGGCAAGCGGAAGTATTGCAGACAGATGCCGCAATCAATCCCGGCAACAGCGGCGGCGCGCTCGTCAATTTGGCGGGGCAATTGATCGGCATTAATTCGATGAAAATCGCCACTTCGCAAGTCGAAGGCATCGGCTTCTCGATTCCGATCAATTCGGCGCTGCCAGTCATTAATCAACTCGAAGCGACGGGTGAAATGGTGCGTCCGGCAATGGGCATTACGCTCGTTGATTTGGCGCAAGTACCAAGTACTTACCGCCAAGATACATTGAATTTGCCGGAAGAGATCACGGCGGGTGTCGTCGTTAGCTCGGTTGTCCCATCTTCTGCAGCGGATGAAGCGGGCATGCGCCAATACGATGTCATCGTTGAGATGGATGGTGAAGAAATCGGGGATATCATCGAATTGCGCCAGCATCTTTATAATGAAAAACAAATTGGGGATATCCTCCAAGTAAAAGCGTACCGCAATGGTGAATTGCTTGAATTCGAGCTTGAACTCACCGACAATTCCACATTATAAAATCCAGCAGTTCCAAATGGTGTTTTATGCACCGATTGGAACTGTTTTTTTCATTTCCGGAAATGAAAGGAAGAAACAAAAATCAGCTGAATATTATGCACTTTGGAGCTCGGATTTTTAGCTAAAATGGGGCAATTGTTCGGGAAAATGGCATGTGGATAACTTTTTTATTAAAAATCGATTGTTAACAATCCACAGGTGCTAAAAGCTTCGCTATCCGTAGTGTTTTATATCTGTTAAAATGGATTGTGGATAAAAGGGAACGAAATGTGTATAACTGTGTTGAATATTCGGAAATCGAAAGGAGGCGTAAAAATGGAGTTATATTGCTGCCAAACGCATGTGGGACAAGGGCTTGACGAATTTGTCGCCAAAACGGAAAGCTATCCTATACTGACAGAATTATCAGATAGCGAAAAGTTATCCACAAAGTGCAACTACTGTGAACAACAGGCATTGTATCTTGTGGCGAGTAAATAAAAATCTACAATATGTAGAATCGCCTGTGGATATGTGCATAAACTCTGTGGGCAACTTGTTTGTAAATTTCGTGTAAAGGGGGATAAGTTGTGAACATTTCCATTGTGACGGTCGGAAAACTAAAAGAGAAATACTTGAAAGCGGGCATTGCAGAATATGCAAAACGTTTAGGGGCTTATGCAAAAATTACAGAGGTAGAAGTCGCGGACGAAAAAGCGCCGGAGCAATTGAGCGAAGCGGATATGGAAATCGTCAAAAAGAAAGAAGGCGAGCGCATACTCGCCAAAATCCCACAAGACGCCTACGTCATCGCCCTGGTGATCGACGGCAAGATGAAGACCTCAGAGCAGCTCGCCAAAGACATGGAATCACTCATGACTTACGGCCGCAGCAAAGTCGTTTTCGTCATTGGTGGCTCTCTTGGGCTGCACGATGAAGTCTTGAAGCGTGCGGATGAGAAATTGTCGTTCTCGAAAATGACTTTTCCGCATCAATTGATGAAGTTGATCTTGTTGGAGCAGATTTATCGGGGTTTTCGTATTATGAAGGGAGAGCCTTACCACAAATAGCTGCTATCCGAGCACTATCTTAAAGTCAAAACCAATCATAGAAGTATAAAAAAGGGGAAAGGGGCTTTGTCTTAAGACAAAGCCCCTTTCCCCTTAAATCTATTTACTTTAACGAATACCCGCCATCTACAACAATTTCTGCCCCGTTTATATAAGATGCTTTGTCAGAAGCTAAAAACAGCACGACTTCTGCGATCTCACTTGGTTTCCCGTAGCTTCCTCTAGGGTGCCCCTGAGATTGTTTGTCGTAATTTTCTTTTCCGCCGTATGCCTTAATGGCCAGGTCGGTTTCTGTTGGGCCAGGGGAGATACAGTTTACCCGGATTCCTTGGTTGGCAAAGCGCAGAGCCGTGCTTTGGGTCATCGCCACAACGGCTGCTTTGGTTCCGCTATAAGCTGGCAGCATCGGATTGACCTTGTCGTTTCCGAGGATGGCGGCATTATTGATCACGACTCCATGTTTTTGCTTGCCCATGACGGCTAAAGCGTATTTCATGTAGAGGAAAATCGCCGTTTGATTGACGGCAATCAGTTGATTCCAGTCCTCCAGCTTTACTCGAGACAATGGCCCCATTCCGATAGAAAGAACCCCGGCATTGTTGAAGAGGATCTCGACAGTGTGTCCATCAGTTTCAAGTGCTTTAAAAAAGCTTTCGATTTCTTCCGGGTTTTCGTTATGGACTTGGTGAAAATGGGCTTTCCCGTCGCATTCACTCTCTACTTGAGCGCCTTTGTCGCTGTCTCTCCCCGTAAAATGAACGCTAGCCCCTTCCCTGCAAAAGAAACGAACCACTTCCTTGCCAATTCCATCCGTTCCACCATTCACAACCACTACTTTGTTTTCGAACATCATCTGATCTCCTCCAAACGTCATAGTAAAGTCAAAAAGTCTGTATAATCAGTATATAGCACTCGTTTAGCCAAAGGAAATCTAGCTACTTTCCATTAAGCGGGCCGGGAATTTTCTTATATGGAAGAATTGATTCCCCTTGATGAGTGTGTAACCCACGATCTAGTGAGGGGCTGATAGGATGTTTTCTGATGTCAAAGTCAAATTTCAACGAAAGAATCAAATATTATTTTCTCGAGACAGCGAATGTTTACAAGAACTGATTCAGCTAATTCAACGACAGACTCATCGAACATTAGTGATGTGGGCTTTAGATTGTGCGAAAACACCTCTAATGGAATTTGAAGAAAAGTACCCGAAAGAGAAAAGACCAAGAATCTGTCTAGCCCTATGCGAAGATTGGGCGAGGGGTAAAATGAAAATGGGCGAAGCCAAACGCGCTATTTTAAATTCTCATGCCGTAGCAAAAGAAATTGATGACCCGCAATATGGAGCCTTATGTCATGCAATCGGACACGCTGGAGCAACTGTTCATGTTGAAACGCATGCGTTAGGGTTGCCCATGTATGAATTAACGGCTCTAGTTTTAAAACATGGTATCGATCATTTTGAAGCACCAGTTCATGACAAAATTAATTTTTATCAGAAACGCCTGTTGTACTGGCAAGACAACACGGATAAATTGAAACTCGAGTGGGCGGAGTTCCTATTGGATGACACAAAACCGAATAAAGAGCGGTTGTTGAGTGAAAAACAAAGTCCTAAATGAAAATTTTCGCCAGTTATAAAATTCACATACAGTTCTTATAGGAGATGATGACAAGCCTATCCCATGAAGGCTTCGTTAAAATGATCGTTTAACTGGCATCAACAGCTTAGAACTTATTTAAGCTGTTCCTTAACTAGATTAATAGGAATATCAGTACGGTGAGTCATACAAAAAAATGGGATGAGGCGGAAAATCCATGAATTTACTAGAGCAGATTGAGGAGCTGGACTTTGAGTTGTTGCAGTCTTTTTCCAAAAAGCAGGACCAGCCTTGGGGTGTGTTGTTCAGCAACCCGGATCAACCCGATTATTACGACGCCAACCATGCCTACGTGAACAGGCCTCCTGATGAGCCTGGCCATGTAATCAGCGAAGTCGTTTCATTTTACCGGGCTTCAGGAATCACGCCCAGGTTTTATTTGGGCAATATAGAGTCTTTGACCTCCTTTATAGAGACACTGAAAGAAAGCGGCTTTCAGATCGAACAATTTTCACAGCCGATTCAATTATGGAACCATCAACTGACGCCGATTCCAGTGAATGAACACATTGTCATCGAGAAAGTGACCGCCCTGAATTACGATGAGGCTTTATCCGTGGAATGCCAAATTGAAGAGTTCGGCGGGAAAACGGTACGTGAAAAAGCATTTGAGACGGAATTCAACGATCCGCGCTACCGCCATTACGTTTTGAAATATGATGGCGTCCCGTGTTCTTCTGCCTGCTTGTTTGCTCACGGAAATCAGGGAAGAGTTGAAAGTGTCGCGACCATTGAAGCATACAGAGGAAAAGGGTTAATCGGCGCGTTGTTAGAATATATACAGAAGGAAGCCCAAACCATGCAGCTCAAAAAGCTGTGGGTGCATCCGATCAACGAACGGGTCGAAAAAGTCTATGCCCGCTACGGATTCAAGACCGTCCTGAGCTTAGAGACGGGCCATGCGTTCTTGGACGGCAAGAGCATCAAAGAGGTACAGGCTCGCTCTTAAGTGCTGCGGCTCTAAATGCCTGGATGCCCATGAGGAGGGACGCAATAGATGCAGAAACAAGCTATATTTGAGTCGAAAAGGTGCTACATCAGGCCTTTTATTGAAAGCGATTTGGACGCTTTTATTACATACCGCAATAATCCGGAATGGATGGAGTTTCAATATTTTAAAGGTTTGGCTCGAGAAGAATATAAAGAAATTTTATTAAGAGAGCCATCGGTGGAAAATGGTGCTCAATTAGCAATTATCCGTAAAGCCGACGAGTCCCTAATGGGGGATGTGTTTATTAAAAAGGAAGCTGAAGCTTGTTGGATTGGCTATACTATCAACCCCATTTTTAAAAGGCAAGGCTATGCTTATGAAACTATTAGAGCCATGATTCACTGGATCCAACAGTCATATCCCGGCCTGAAAATTAAAGCCGGGACATCTCCTGAAAACTTGGCTTCCATTCAGTTGCTTAAAAAGCTGGAGTTTACACCAGCGGGCACAGAAGAGGGCGAACTTATTTTTCAGTATGCGTAATAAATCATTTTATGGTCTACCATAGAGAGGGCAATAAATTAAACATGTGGGGGAACTAAACGATGAAAAAATTGGTTGGAATTTTATTCTTTGTATTAATTATAGGGGCAGCTGCTGGGTATGCATTTTCACAAACAAGTCTATTTGGCGTCACTACCAATAGCAGTTCTGATGCCTCCTTGGTGAAGGACCAAATAGTAAAGATTGCGGAATTGGCATCACTTGAGTATGAATATAGCAATGTCATAGTCAGTGAGACCGATAAGAACATTTCCTTGCCTGGGGTGTCGGATATTAAATTTGCAGAAGCGATCAGATTAATTGAATACGACGGATATATAAAAGCGGGGTCCAAAGCTTCGGAAATCGAAACTTCTTACGACGAGAGCACAAAGCAATTGGTAGTCAGAGTACCGAAGGCAGAGATACTTGAGAATGTGGCGGACACTGAAAATATGGAAATAAGAGATATCAAAGATGAGTTATTCTCGGATTATCCTTCTCAGAAAATTGTAGAGGATATAAACCGTGAAAAAGAAAAGCTTGAAAAAGAGAAAGTCGAACAAGGATTCTTGGAAGAAGCAGACAAAAACACAGAAGAGATTTTAACTGCACTTCTTGAAACTCCTGCATATAACGAAGTAATTATCGAATTTTATTAATACATATGACCAAAAAGCCATCAAGGCCCCTGACTTTGATGGCTTTTTGCATGGAGTGATTCTTGAGTAATCAATAGAAACATTCGCTATCATTTCACTCCAAGCTCCGACTAGCGTAAAATCATAACCAACAGACGAGAAAAGGTGGTTTTCAGGGATGGCCAGATTGCCGATCATGATTGATACAGACCCGGGAATTGACGATGCGATGATGCTGACTTTGGCGTTCGCGCATGAGGAATTCTTTGATGTGCGCTTGGTGACGACGTGTTCTGGGAATATTTCGCAGGACAAGACGAATTATAATGCACGCACCTTCCTCAGTTGTATCGGGGCGGAGGTAGAAGTGGCGCGCGGGTTGGAGCAGCCGATGTTCCGTGAACTTGAGATGGCAGAAGAGATTCACGGGGAGAGCGGGTTCGGCAATGTCGAGTTTCCGTCGCCGACTTTGCCGGTGAGCGAACGGCCGGCCGTTTCTGCGATGCGGGAAACTTTGCTTTCGAGCGAGGAGAAAATGACCATCGTTGCAACCGGCCCTTTGACGAATGTGGCCGCCTTATTGCTGGCGCATCCGGAAGTAAGACCGAAAATCGAGCGCATTTCGTGGATGGGCGGAGCGGCAGTCGGGGGGAATATGTCGCCGTCCGCTGAATTCAATGCCTATGTCGACCCGCATGCGGTGGAAATCGTCTTCCGCTCGGGCGTTCCGGTGGTCATGAGCGGCTTGGATGTGACGCATAAAGCATTCGTGACGCTGGAGGAAGCGAAAGGTATTTTGGCTATCGGTACCGAATTTGCTAAGAAGGCATACGGCCTCGTCACGCATTATTTGGATGTTATCAAGAAAACGCCTTTTCACGAGGAAAATTACGACCAGGTTCTGCATTTCCACGATGTCTGCGCAGTCATGTGTTTATTAAAACCGGAATTGTTTGAAGGACAGGATTGCTATGTGGAAGCTTCACTCGAAGGCATTACAGCAGGTGCCACGGTGGTCGATTTCACGAATCGGACAGGCGAAAAGCCGAATGTCCATGTGTTGCATAGCGTGGACCGGGAAGCGTTCGTTGCGGAATTCGTGAAAGCCGTCAAGGTGATTTCGGACCGTGTGGAATCACGTTGATTCGTTTTATATTTTGGATTCGATAGCTTAACAACTCATAAGAAAGCAAGGTGAAGCGACATGAAAATCATCGTATTCGGGGCGACGGGCGGCGTGGGCCGATCGGTCGTCGAGCAGGCATTGGAGCACGGTTATGAAGTGACGGCGTTTGTGCGGACTCCGGACAAACTGAAAGTGACCGGTGAAAAGTTAACGGTGGTGCAAGGAGATGCGTTCCACGTGGAACAAGTGTCCGCAGCAATTGCCGGCCATGACGCAGTTGTGTCGTGTTTAGGTTCGAATCAAGGCATGAAAAAGTCGGATGATCTGCGAACGATGGCGAAAAATATCGTGGCGGGCATGCAACAGCATGGCGTCAAGCGCATTGTCTACACGGCATCTGCAGGAATTAACGATGAACTCCCGGGCATCGGCGGAAAAGTAATGATGGGCGTGCTAAAACAGGTGCTAATCGATCACCGCGCCGCTGTCGATGCCATTCAAGAGGCTGGACTGACCTATACGATCGTCCGGCCGATGGGCTTGACCAACGATTCGTTTACAGGGCAGTACCGCGAGTCTGAAGAAGGCGTGCCGGGTAAATCGAAAACCATCCCGCGCGCAGACGTGGCGCATTTTATCGTCAAGGCACTCGGAAATGCAGAGTATGAAAACAAGTCTGTGGGGATTGCGACGTGAATCGTGCGGTGGCTTTCAGAGTGTGGAATAGGTTCGTAATCCGCTATAAGTAAAAAAAGAGCTTAGCTTTGCGACATTAAATAATCAATGACCTGTCTCAGTATTTGGAGAAGCGTTTGCTCGATTCCCGCCCCACGGAAAGCGAGCGATAAGCTTCGGAAAATACGATTAACTAGAGTTTCTCGACAAGCGAAGCAGCTGCAACTATTGCGGCTGTTTTTTTCGTTCATTCCCCCGATTTTCTTTAAGGTGAATTTGGATTATAGTAGAAACATCTGTTTACAAGAACTTTTCCGCAGTAAAGAATGAGGTGCATCATGGCGTTTTTGTCGCGATTTAAATTAAGTACGATCATTATCCTGTTTGTGCTATTGGTGGTGTTGGTGTCGCTCGTAATCACCAATCTGTTAGTGGCCGATACATCAGGCGACCGGATTGAGCAGCAGTTGGAAGATAAAGCCGTCAGCATTTCCCGGACCGCCGCAGAGTCGCAAGTCATTCACGAAGGCTTGGAGAGGGAAGCGGCGGAAGCGAATATCCAGGATTATGCGCTGGCCGTCCAACAAGCCGCCGATGTGTTGTTTGTCGTCGTCATGGATATGGGCGGCATTCGCAAATCGCATCCGAATCCGGACAATATCGGCAAGGCGTTTGCCGGGGGCGATGAACTCCGTGTGCTGGCAGGTGAAGAATACACCTCGCGTGCGGAAGGGACGCTCGGGCAATCGGTCCGTGCGTTCACACCGGTATTTGATGAAGACGATAATCAAATCGGCGCCGTTGCGGTCGGTATTTCGCTAGAAGAAGTGGAAGCGGCGGTCGGGCAAAACCGGCAGACCATCTGGATCGGTTCGCTGACTGGTTTATTGTTCGGCATCATCGGCGCATTGTTTTTGGCGCGATATATCAAAAAGAGCCTGTTCGGGCTGGAACCTCCCGAAATCGCGCGCATCCACGAAGAGCGCAACCAGATGCTTCATTCCGTTTACGAAGGCGTCATCGCGATCGACCAAAATTCGCGTATCATGCTCGCCAACCGGTCCGCGAGAGAGCTGTTCGAACAAGCGGGGTTCAAGGGCCGTGAGCCGATCGGCCAGGACATTCATGAATTTCTGCCGGGCCTTGTGACGAGCAATGTATTGGTTGAAAAAGGCACCGTTTTGGATGAGGAGCAGGAGCTCAATGGCCTGTCGATCCTGTCGAACCAAGTGCCTTTATTAGTGAATGACCAAGTGATCGGCGCGATGGTGACATTCCGGGACAAGACGGAAATCGATTTGCTTGCCGAACAGCTGACCGGCGTCGAGATGTATGCGGAAACTTTGCGGGCGCAATCGCACGAATTCATGAATCAACTGCATGTCTTGCTCGGCTTGATTAAAATGGAGCAATACGAGCAAGTGTCGCAGTTTATCGCAAAATTGGTCGACCACCAGGCCGTGGAAGTCGGCAATGTGACGCGCTCCATTAAGGATCCTGTGCTGGCAGGCTTTATCCTCGGGAAAATCAGTTTCGCGAGAGAAGCGCAGGTTAATCTTTCGATCAGCTGCGAGACCGATATTCCAAAACCGGACGACCCCGCGGTCACGCACGAGTTGATTACGATCATCGGCAATGTGGTCGACAACGCGATCGATAACGTCCAAGCGACCGAACACAAGCAGGTGCATGCCGCGTTTTCCTATATCGATGAATTACTGACGATTACAATCAGCGATACAGGAACCGGCATCGACGAAGAATTGCAGGAAACGATGTTCGCGAAAGGCGTCTCCAGCAAGGAAGGCTACCATCGCGGCTTCGGATTGTATTTGGTGAAAAACAGCGTAGACAAACTCGAAGGCTCGATTGAAGTGGCCTCCGGGGACAACGAAGGCACGACCTTCGAGTTGGTGCTGCCGTATGAAGCAAGGGGTGAAAAGGATGATTAAAGTAATGATAGTAGAAGATGACCCGATGGTGGCTGCCTTGAACCGGCAATTTGTGGGGCGCATGGACGGTTTTGAGGTGATCGGCACCGCTGGAAACGCCCAGCAGGCCATCGCAATACTGGCGGAGTCGGACGTCGATTTGGTGTTGCTCGACATCCACATGCCGGGATTGACCGGCATCGAATTTTTGCAGATGCTCCGTGAACAACAGCAGGACCTCGACGTCATCCTGATCACGGCGGCCTCTGAAATCCAGCAAATCCAGCACGCCTTAAGGCTCGGGGCTTCCGATTATTTGATCAAGCCCTTCGAGTTCAGCCGTTTCCAGGAAGCGCTCCTGCAATACCAAAATAATTTTCATAAATTGCACGATAATAAACAAATCAGCCAGCAGGAAATCGACAGCCTGCTCGGCAGAAAACAGATGCCCGTTTCGGCGTCAACGACTGTGCAGTCTTTGCCGAAAGGGCTGACCAAAACGACCTTGCAAACCATCCAGCAAGTGATCCTGTCGAACGAAGCTGCGGTGTTTTCGACAGATGAACTGGCGCAGTCGGCCCACATTTCCAGGGTGTCGGTTCGGAAATACCTAAAATTCCTCAGCGCTATCGGCTATTTACAGGAAGACTTGACCTACGGGGTAGGGCGGCCCATCTATCAATACCGATTAAATCCCCAAGGGGCCAGCCGCCTTGATCCATATCTATAAAAGCATCGAGACCGTGCTTTATTTTCATGTATAATCACAAAGAACCCGTCAAGCTTATCGTAAAAGCTTGCCGGGTTCTTTAATGTCATAAATTTAAAAAGCATTTATTTTTGCAGCACTTCTAAAAAATGGCGGGAAACTTCTTTGACCGCATCGGCTGCTTGAGGGTAATAGCCGAGCTTTCTGACAAAAGCGTGATCCATCCCCTTGTATTTAAAATGACGGACTGGAACTCCTGCTTCGATCAGTTGGGCGGAAAACTCTTCTCCTTGAATACGCAAAAAATCAAACTCTGCCGTAATCATCGTGATTGGCGGCATCTTGGTTTTATCATTGCGCAATAGCGGCGAAACAAGCGGCAGAAACACATCTTCTAGATTAGTCAGATAAAGCGTCTGAATGAAACTAAGGGAATCTTTCATGGTCACCAGCTCCTGGCGAATCAATTCATGATCTTTCGACATATCGTAATGATTTATGTTCCAGGAATTTCTCGATACATCCGATAAATCCACCAGTGGGCAAAGCATCCCGAGGTAACAGAATTCCCATGGTGCCTCTAAACTTAGCTGCTGGACTCCGAGCGCCAAGTTGCCCCCGACACTGTCTCCCACCAGCCCCATTTGGTCGACATCAATATGAAACTCTTCAGGATTTTCATAAATATACCGGGCAGTTTCAAAACAGTCGTTCAGTCCATCTTGATAAGGATTCTCCGGCGCGAGGCGATATTCCACTCCGACGACTACTGAATTGGCCTCCTGTGCCAAAAATTTGCAGATATTTTCCATGACATCCATATCGCGTTCAAAAAAACCGCCTCCATGAAGATAAATGAGGACCGGCTTTTTTTCTGTGGTGCGGTTATAAACGTTTAAAGGGATTTTGCGGCCTTCCACGGAGATTTCCATGGTTTCCGAACGAATTCCGTTGCTTAAATCTTTGTTATTTACTTCCACTCTCTTGCGGGTAATCTCCAGGTCATCGACTTCGAGCGGACGCCTGACGTGCGGGTCGACTTCGTTGGTAAGGAATTCTTTTACTCGGGGGTCTAAACCTCGGCTGCCTTCTTGAAAAGGAATTTCCTTATTAATGATGTGTAAGCTTCCTTTCTTAGAGTGTTCAGTATTTTCTTGTAATCTTGAAGTTAGCTCCTTATGTGTGGGATTCATCATATACCTTCCTCCTTAGCAACACAGCCAGATATGAGCGTGTGGACTATCCTGGCTGGTAAATGTCTGAAATGCCAATTTGCTTTGAACCGATCTTTACCGGATTTTTTCTGAAAAAGCCCTGTGACAGAAAAACAATATTTTTTATTTATATTCACTTGTTTCTTTAAAAAGAAACATAGAATTAAGCAATCGAAAGATCTCTAAGTCGTTATTTTGGGAAATACCTTCCATCCACAGCCGATTTTTTCGGCTGCTTTTTTTAATTACAATAAAACCAATACTTTCATAAGCTAGAAGTTGTCTGAAATTTGTCTAAAATATGAAATACATTGAAAGCGCTTACCAAAACAGCGCCAAGCTCAAGAAAACGAGGTGTCCAACGATGAAGGAAACAAACAAGATCCCGCCGCAGTTGCCGGCGAGAAATTTGAAAGACAAATTCACGATTTTTAATATGCCAATTCTATGGTTCGGAGTCTTCGCAGCGATTGCGATTTACGCGATGTATACCGAAAACTTGCCGGCCGGCATGATCGGCGCCTTGCTCATTACTATGGTGCTCGGTGAATTATTGGGCTGGTTCGGCAATCATATGCCGATCATCCGCACATTCCTTGGAGGCGGCGCGATTGTCGCTATTTTCGGATCCGCCTATATGGTCTATAGTGGGCTTATGCCTGAAAGTACGACAGCGGGAATTACGGAATTCATGAAAGACGGCGATTTCCTCAACTTCTATATTGCGGCTTTGATTACCGGCAGTATTTTAGGGATGGAATCGAAGATCCTGGTGAAAGCGGGCGTCCGCTATGCCTTGCCATTGCTCGCTGCGGTGGCAGGAGCGGTTGGACTGGCTGCCTTAGTCGGGATGGTATTGGGCTTCAGCGTCCAAGAAGCGGTGCTCGTCATCGCCATGCCCATCATGGGCGGCGGCATGGGGGCAGGCGCTGTGCCGATGTCCCAAGTCTATTCGGAAATGCTTGGCAATGAACCGGGGTATTACCTATCGATTTTAGTGCCGGCTTTGGCACTCGGCAATGTCTTCGCCATCATCTTGGCGAGCGTGTTGAACTTGATCGGCAATAAATACCCGAGTTTGACAGGGAATGGCCAGTTGATCCGCAATTTTCATTACGAGAAAAAAGAAACGCCGAGCTACGATTTGGCGAAAATGGGAATCGGCGTCTTGGCTGCGGTGTCGTTCTATATTTTAGGTAATCTATTGGGTGATTTTATCCCGCTTCATCCGTACGCCATCATGATCATTTTGGTGGCAGCGCTGAAAGTTGCCAACGTCATGCCGGAAATTATCGTAGAAGGCGCGAGCCAGTGGTATGAGTTCGTGGCGCGCAACTGGACCAATGCGTTGTTGGTCGGCATTGGGGTCGCATATACGGACCTTGAAGCCGTGCTCAATGCCTTGAGCATTCAATACGTGCTCATCGTCTTGGCGGTCGTCATCGGTGCCGTGATCGGTGCTGGCGTGGTCGGGAAGTTCATGGGCTTCTACCCGATTGAAGCGGCCATCACAGCAGGGCTATGTATGGCGAATATGGGCGGAACCGGCGATGTCGCGGTGCTGTCTGCTGCAAGACGCATGGAATTGATGCCATTTGCGCAAATTTCGTCCCGTCTCGGCGGCGCGTTGATCTTATTGCTCGCCAGCGTGTTTATCCCGTTTTTCATTTAATAAATTTAACTTTGAGGGAGGGGAGAAATCCTTTCCCTCTTTCTGATGGAGAGTGAATGCCGTGGTTGTTACGGAAATCATCAATGTCATTTTGCCGGTCTTTATTTTGCTCGGCATCGGTTTTTTTGTTGGCCGATTCATGGACATAGAAAAGAAGCCGGTGTCGGATTTGTGCATCTATGTGTTCAGCCCGGCCTTATTTTTCCATTCCGTCACGACATCTTCCTTGGATTTGGGGGATTTGGGGCGGATTGTGCTGTTTGCGGTGTTGTTATTCGTCTTGTTTGCGGTGCTGATTCAGCTTCTCGGCATCGTATTTAGATGGAATCTGTCGTACCGCAACACGATGATGCTCGCGAGTGCGTTTCCGAATACCGGGAATTACGGCTTGCCGATCGTGTTGTTCGCCTTTGGGGACGAAGGGATGGCGATCGCCATTATTTACGTCGTCATGCAATCTTTGCTGATGAATTCGGCTGGCATCTTTTATGCTTCGAACCATGCGGATGTGTCCAAGAAGGCGATTTTCATTACCATCATCCGCATGCCCGGGTTTATTGCCATCACCATCGGGCTGGTTCTGAAAATAGCGGGCATCGCGGTTCCTGAGGCGATTGGCAACGCGACGGGCTTGCTTGGGCAGGCGGCGGTGCCGGTGCTGTTGACGCTGCTCGGGATCACCTTGGCATCGATTCAAATCAAAACCGTGTTGAAGTTCATCGGGACGGCGGCCGTGCTGAAACTGGCTGCGTTCCCGGCGATCGCGTTCGTGCTGTTGGCCTGGCTGTATCCGGGAGGGTCATTGGAAGCGAAAGTGCTGCTCATTTCTGCGGCGACTCCGGCAGCTGCCACGACGACGCTTTTGGCTATCAAATTCGATATGAACCCGGAAATGGTGTCGAGCGCGATGTTCGTCAGCACCTTGGCGAGCATCGTTACCATTCCGGTCTTGCTGTTGATCCTTTAAAACGGCGACTGCCTGGAAAAATAAATAAGGAGTCATCCCTGGGTTGCTTGGGATGGCTCCTTATTTTTATATGTGTAGTTATTGAACTGCTTCGTCCAACTCAACCGTCACTTCCTGCAAGCCTTCTTTGTTCAAAGTCGCAAAATACACACGGCGCTCATCGAGAAATACGCCGGTGGTGCCGGACGTTCCCCAGCTGATATCCAATGAATCAGAAGAATTCAGCTGGAGCTGATCGTCCGAAATGTGGACGGTGAAATAATTTGCGGGCAGCTGCGGGAAAACCAATGTATTTCCTTCTATGGCCGGGGCGGCTTCCCGGACCAGGCGGGGGGATGTGATTTGGTCGAGGAGTTCCCCTTCTTTTGACAGCAATGATAAAGTGCCGCCTTGATCTGTCTGGGCAGCGACGACGTATTGTTGTGTTTCGGTTACATAAGAAACACTGTAAATATAAAAGTCCACTTGCGGCAATAATTCGGTTGGCGTGACGGTCAGTTCGTTTGCCTCTGGATCATAAACGGCAAAACGGAGTGCGGCTTCGCTCGCGTCGTCATTGAACTGCTGCCAAACGAGCAGTGCATTATCTTCAGAAGCGGCAAGCATCGGCCAGCTGTCGCGGTCGTCTGATTGGGATAGGTTTATTTCATGCAAAACTTCGCCTTCATTTGAAACGGTTGAGACGATGACTTCCTTGCCTGAACCGAGGTCATTGACACCGCCGCCGTTAACCCAGCCATGGGACCAAAAAAGGACGTGATGCGCATTTGTCGAAGCCGTATGCCCAGAATGCCCGCCGTCGCGCAAGGTGTCTTCATGCAATAGCTGCCAATTGTCATCATAGAGTTTATAACGCTGGGAAACATTATTGTTTGAATCATAGCCGTCCTCGTAGGTGATGATGGTCGTTTCATCGGTTGAACTGGCGCTGACCGGTTCTTGTGCTTCGGGATTGGAAACGAGTGTGTCGAATTGGCTTTCGCCGATTTCTTTTTTATAAATATCATGGGTCCAGCCATCCTTGCGCTGTTCCTCACTTTTTTCAGACCATAGCACCGAGTTTCCGATGATGGACACGCCGTGTGTATATTTCCTTGTATCTTCGGTAGGCTGGACCGGCTGCATGGAACAGCCGGACAGCATGAACAAGGCAATCAGGGAAATCCATTTTTTCATTATCATTCCGCCTTTATATTACTTTATTCAGTGTGGCGGGAGAAACGGGCATTTGAAAGTTCGAGATGAAGAAATATTGTTTCACTGGGGCCAAATGAAGATAGCATAAAACTGGTTTATTGAACAAAAAAGGAAAGCTCCGCATAGAAAGGAGCTTCCTCACCAAACGCCCAGAAGCAACAAGCGCTGTAGTAGTGGTTGCAAAACTTAGTTATTTTCCAAATAAGGAAGCAGGACGTCGTCAAAAGTGGTTTGATTGACGATGATCCGGTTGATCCAATAATTGTCATCTAATGGCCGGATGGTTTGGGGAGCTAGAATGTGGCCGGCTTCAAGCCCTTGCTCCTTCAATGCGCGAACCACCCGTTCGTTGGTGTTGCCGTAAGGATAAGCGAAACTTTTTACTTCAACACCGAGTTCGGATTCGATCGTTTCGACGCTTTTTTTCAAATCTTTTTTGAACGCGTCAATTTGCTCGGGGACCAAAAAGACGGGGGTATCGCCTTCGAAGCGATGCATATCAAAGGTGTGGGAGCCAAAATCAGCCAAGCCGCTGTCTTTCATCTCCCGCAGCTGGTCCCAAGTGGACATTTCCAAGTTGCTGAAGTCCTTATTGCCGACTTGCCCTGCAATGACGAACAAGGTAAAGGGAACATTTGCTTCTTTTAAGATCGGAAAAGCATTTTCATAAACCGAGACATCGATATCATCAAATGAAATCCATACGCATTTTTCAGGAAAGTCGCCACTCGCTTTCGCTTTCAATAATTGTTCTTCGTTCAAGAAGTTCGCATCTGCTGCCACCAAAGCATCGATTTGTGCTTTAAATTCACTTTGCAGCACGCTGTATTGCACCAGCTCGTTGGTTTGCAGCACACTGCGTGCCGATTTAACAAGCAAGTCGTCGTTTTGGACACGGTGGTAATTTAATCCGAGACAGCCGTTTTCGATCAATTTTTCAGGAAAGGACATGGCAGGCTTGTCTCCTGAGAAAGCCTCGACGAAAAGGTCTTTTCGCGATAGGAAAAACAAGCTAATTAATGCGATAATGGTCGTCCAAATAAAGATCTTTTTGATCAACGCTCTCACCTCCAAGCGGGACAATTGGGTTTGTTTCAAAAACGGCATAATCCTCGCCTTGCAGCTTCTCGATCGCTTCGATATCCATCAACCCCAAGGATTTAAGTTCGGCATTGCTCGTAGGAGCAGGATAGCGCCGTCTTCTCAACGTGCCGAACCTCTTTTTATTGTAGATGTGATTGATAAACAGCAAAGCGTAAAAGAGCAGGAAAACGGCAAGTGCTGTGGCAATGAACAGGCGGATGTCTTGGTTGATCATGTTGAATGAAGAGTTCATCACTCTTGTGAAGATATTATTGGATCCGACCGTAGCCGATACGACCACGATGACCACCAACACACTATAAAGCCAGCAGATCATTGAAAAGATGAAATCGACGCTGGCGTAGATCCAGGAGCGTTTGACGACAATCAGGAAACTTTCTTCTTCATACCGCGGTCTGGGCTGTTCCATACAGCGTAACCTCCTTTAAGGCGAGATGAGATTGTTTTCGGGATGGCTGCGATGACGACAGCGGTATTGATCATCCAATAAAGTGCGGGATACCAAGCAGCCCAGAAATAGTATTTCAATTTCCCGTTATAACGGGAGTCAATGGACAGGGCAATGAATAATTGAATCAGGCTGATGAACACTAAGGCAAAAGAGCTGAAGGTGAGCCAAATGAGCATTTCTTGCAGCGTGTTCGCCGTTGTCAGCAATAGCAGCGTCACGAACAGCCAGCAGAAAGCCCAAAGGATGCTGAACCATTGTTCAAGATAAATGAGCCAGATTCTGCGCTGTTTCCAGTTGAACAACACTTTCCAGTGGCGCAGGATAACTTCCTGCCCGCCTTGTGCCCAGCGGACCCGCTGTTTCCAAATGCCCGATACCGTTTCCGGCACCAGCATCCAGCACAGCGCACGGGGTTCGTAGCGGATATCCCAGAAACGCTTTTGGAGTTTCCAGCTGACCGCGATGTCTTCGGTGATCATGTCGCGATCCCATAAGCCGACATCGACGAGCGCTTTTTTGCGGTAAGCGACGACCACACCGGAAACGGTCATTACTTTTCCAAGCAGCCGTTGCGTCCGCTTGATCGCCCCGATAATCGAAGCGTATTCGACCAGCTGCATCCGGCTAAGCAAGTTGTTGCGGTTGCGGATCGTGGGGTTGCCAGTTACAGCGCCGACCCGTTCTCCTTGCTTGAAGAACTGATGGATCAAATAATAGGGAGCGGTATCAGCCAGCAAGGCATCCGAATCGACGCAAATGAGGTATTCCGATCTGGAAGCGAACAAGCCGACTTGCAAAGCGTTGGCCTTGCCGCGGTTTTCATGCAGCTGGATGGCCCGGACATCCCCGTATTGCGCGGCCAATCTTCTGATGATCCTGCTCGTCTCATCTTTCGAACCGTCGTTGATTAAAATGATTTCTTTTTTCGGATAAGACAGTCCAACCAGGTTGCGGACGGTTTCTTCGATGGTTTCTTCTTCGTTATAGCAAGGAACGAGGATACTGATCATGGGCCAATCAAACGCTTCAATGTCTAAAGGCTCGCTTTTTAACTCCTTGGTCCTGAGGAAAAGGATAGAACCCGCTATCCAAAACAAAGCCATTGCGAAGGGGTAGACAAAAACATAACCGGTGATAAAACTGTAAGGACCTGAAAAGAGCTGGGAAAATTCCATCGATACGCCTCCTAAAAAAATATTCGATTTTATCAAATATTTAAACAATTTAGGTGTGAGTATAACTACCATAGTCATAAAGTGTCAATAGAATTTCCAAATTATTAATAATTAATTTACAAATAGGTAAATGTAAATGCATTTCTTGTTTTATGATAAATAATCATTATATTTTATCATTTATAATTCCGCTTTCTGAAAGTGGTTGAGTGCCTTCGCCTTGAAAAGATCTCCAATAATAAGCGGTAAAAAAGAAATACAGCTTACTCCCGTATGAATTGAAGGGGAGTAGGCTGTATAAAATAAAGAGGTAGTCAGGTGTTAAAAAATGTAATTTTTAAGTGAATCGAATCATTTTTGTATAGCCATCGAGACTGGTTAGAAATGCTTCGATTTTCCTGTCTCCATCTAAATCGCCGACAAGCGGCGTGCCTTCAATGCCGCCTTTGACATGCACTTGTCCGATTTCTTGTCCATATTTATTGAGAATCGTAAGGGTGCCCATCATATCTGGAACCAGAATTTCCGGCTCTCCGTCCGAATTGATATCCAAGACAGTCGTCGACCCGCGCATATTCGCAGCCAAGTGGGTTCGCCAAATGGTATTCGCCTGGCCGTCCAAGCAATAGACGAAGCCAGCTAAGCCGCCGAACACCACCGCTTTTTTGTCCGGTTCGTAATTGAAGACCGTCGCTCTTGAGTTGGTTTCGCTGGTTGCCCAAACCGACCAGTCCGTCGATTGGTATTTCGTTTCGCCCGTTCCGCCGTCCAGGTAAAGTGTGCGTCCGCCGCGGCCGTTGATGATGTATTCGTAAACGCCATCATTGTTCATATCCGCATAGCTCCCGAAACAGTCGATGCCAAACCCGGCATGGTTGTGCCATTTCAGCGAACCGGTTTCCACGTCCAGGCAATAGACATGCTCGTCGATGCTATTGAAGAGGCATTCCAGTTTTCCGTCTCCGTCGATATCCACGATTGCCGGAAACGGTTCGTTCTGTTCAAGTGAGCTGAATTTCCATATCAACTCGCCGGTGCTTGCTTTCAGTTTGACGCATTGATTATCAAAGGAAGTTGTATATAGGTACCAACCGTCCGGCTCTTTCACCAGCTGGCCGGCATGCTGGTAATACACATCGGATTCGTGAAAAGGGTGGATCTCGTAAGTTGATGTGGCATCGGGCAAGGTATCGAATGCCTCTTCGATCCAAATGGTGTCCATTTCGGTGCCGCTGATTTTCCGCCTTTGTCCTGTGCCGGGCCCCGAAACGATAGCGAGCTCGGCGTGGTTGCCGTCCATCCTCAGAAACGAATTGGCTGCCCACTCTTTTGTTGAATCGGTGATGCCCCATTCGCTTGCCGACGTGACTTGGCCGCTGCCTTCGCGGTAATAAAGGTTTGAGTGAAACCAGACGCGTTCTCCTTGTTCATTCAAGCAGTAAACATGGCCGTCATGGGAAGCGCCGAAAATTTCGATGTTGCCGTCGCCGTCGACATCCGCTGCTTGGGGGCGCCCGTAATTCGGCGCCCCGAAGAGATAGCGCCAAACCAATTGCCCGGTTTCCACTTCCCGGACGTAGATGTACCAATCCCAGGATTGATAGATGACAACTCGCTGGCCGTTGCTAAAGATGGCGAAGATGGGAGTGGAATAGATCGGTTCATCGCCTGTTTTGACTTGCCATAAGATTTCATGCTCAATTCGTTTGTCCATATCCTGCATGCTCCTCACTCCATATTGGTTGCTTGTTGATACGCCTTCCAGACATCATAGCTTATTGCGCAGCAAATCCAAACGGTTTCTGCTAGAGCTGCTGTGCGAAAGGCTGCCTGTGAATTACGGGCATCGTACATGCAAGGCCATTCAACTGGTATAATGGAGCAGTGTCAAAAGCGCAGGCTTTCGATGCTCTTTTTTTGCAAAAACATGGATTCTATTAGCTGGGAGTTGGAAATAGAGATGAATAAAAAAGACATTGCCGAGATCCGCAAGCAATTCAAGTTGGAGACGGATTTACTTAAAATCGCCGAAATTTACAATGTATATATCAAGCAGGACACAAGCGAGATCTTCCACGAGGAGAGCCGTTCGTTTTCCTTGCTCGACCGGGAGCAGCAAGAGCTGTTCTTGGCCAATTTCAAGAAAGTGCTAGCAGGCAAGCTCGACATCAAGCTGTTCGAAGTGAAGTTTCAACGCCCGGAAGAAGGGCAAGTGGACCATACGCAGCATTTACTGTACGAAGGGCTTCATGCGGACGATGCAGAAGGTTGGAAAGGCAATATGCAGCGCGTCGCTTTGAAGATGGTCGAAGAAACGCCATACGAGAAAGACATGGTCATCACTTTCATTCGCGGCACGTATTTCAAGACGACAAAACGCGAACCTGACGAGACGGAAGCCGCCATGCGCGACGAAGTGTACACGACGCCGTTCGTCCTCAGCAGCATGAACCAGACCGAGCTGCCGAAATCATCGCTGGTGTTTGATTTTATCGAAAAGGAATTCAAGTCGAACATCATGGCGGACCCGGTCATTAAGCTGTCGTCTCCGGTCGGCGGGTTCTTGTTCCCGAGCTTCACGAACAATACAGCAGATGTTAACCGCATCTTGTATTCGGCGGCAAAAGCCAATAAGCCGGATTTCCAGTTTATCGAAAACGTGCTGAATGGCGATGAAATCACCACCGCAGAAGACGATAAAGTGGTGTTTGAAGAAATCGTTAAGCACGTGATCGGCGATGAGGTCAATTCGAGAACGCTCGCGGGCGTCTACGACGAAATCAACAGCATGCTTGAAGTGGAAGCGGAAGACGAGGACGAGCCGGCGCCGATGCTTGATTCCAAGGAAGTCGAACGGGTCTTGAAGGCAAGCGGCATCAAAGACATCAGCACGGAGAAAGTGGAACAGGCTTTCCAGCAAGTGACCGATGACCGCCAGTACGAGATGAAAGCGAGCCACATCGTGCCGAAATACGGGGCCAAATCGATCAAGATCAACACGAAAGTCGCGGAAATCAAGATCGGTCCCGAAGACTTACGTTACGTCAAACAAGTCAATTACAATGGCCGGCGCTGCATCCTGATCGAAGTCGAAGAGGATACGGTCGTGGAAGGGTTTAAGTTGTTGGCGGAGGAAGAGTTGGAGTAGGAAGTACAGGAGCGATGGCTTGGGGAATTTGAATTCCCTTCAAGCCATCGCTCTTTTTGCATATCGAGCGATTAATGTGGTATGGACAAGAAAAAAATTTTTTATCGCTTATTTACTAGAAATGACGGGCTATTAACGAAACCGGTTTACATATTTTCTAAAATAAAAGATTGATTAATGAAAAAATTGAGTTATTATTGTAAATGTAAGCGGTTTAACTCATTTTTTTTAGCGATTATGGAAACCGGTTTCGTTAACTGAAACGAACACTATTTTCGCTCAACATGAATCAGCACTCATCATTTTAGTTGAGGCACGTCGATCACCATATAGGGGGGAAATGAAATGAAGAACATGAAAAAATGGCCTGTGCTTGGAATGACATTGGCGCTTTCCGCAACACTGGCAGCATGCAATGAAGAAGAGGCAGCTGGTTCCGGAGAAGGCGGCGAAGTGACACTGGATTTTTGGTCGTTTGGAGCCACAAACTATGAAGAGTTAGCTGAAGCGTACGAAGCGGAAAACCCGAACGTTACCATCAATGTGAAAGTTTCAGAAACAGCCGAACACCATGATGCGCTATTTACCTCATTGTCTGCAGGAAGCGGCGCGCCTGATATCGCGATGCTCGAAGTCGACCAGTTCGATCGATTCAAAGAAGCGCAAGGCAGCTTTGAAAACTTATATGATTTAGGGGCAGAAGATGTTCAAGGGGAGTATTTGGAATGGAAATGGAATGCCGGAGCGAACCAAGAAGGCGATTTCCTCTTCGGCCTGCCAACTGACATCGGGCCAAAGGCTTTGTATTACCGTTCTGATGTCTTTGAAGAAGCCGGGCTGCCAACAGATCCTGCAGAAGTATCAGCTATGATCGATTCACCTGAAGCCTTCAAAGAAGCGGGCTTGCAAGTTCTTGAAGAGACCGGAAAGCCATTTGTCGACAGCATCGAAATGGCGTTTAGAGCACATCTCGACGCTTCAGAAGAAACTTATTTGAATCCTGAAGGCGAACTATTGATTGCACAAGAAGGCAACGATGTGAAAAAAGCCTATGATTACGCAGTTGAACTGAACGAAGCGGGCGTCGTCGGCAAATTTGAAATGTGGACACCTGAATGGGCCAACGCCGTCAACACGGGCGAATTTGCAGTCGAACTAGGTGCAGGCTGGCTGAAAGGCTGGATGGAAGGAAACGCGCCGGATGCAGCAGGGAAGTGGAGAGTGGCAACATTGCCGACAGAATTCGCGGCTAACTGGGGCGGGTCTTACCTAGCTATCCCAAGCGAAACGGAAAATGCACAGGAAGCTTACGACTTTACGGAATGGCTAGTGTCAGCTGACAACCAGCTTGGATCATTCCAGGAAAAAGGCTTGTTCCCTTCAGCTCCTGCTGTGTATGAAATGGACGAGTTCACAGGCAACGAAGATGAGTTCTTCGGCGGCCAAGTCACGTCATCTGTATTCGCTGAAGCGGCGCAAGATATCGATACAGCCGTCTTCAAAGGCGTGAAATATTTCCCGGTAAATAATGAAGTGCTGAACGCGTTGAAAAATGTGCAGAATGGGGCAGACCCTGAAGAAGAATGGGATGCAGCCGTCAAACGCGCACAAGATTTGATCGACCGTCAATAACAATTGGCACAGCCAACAGTTCAAGGGGTATGGTGACTTCACGGAATCCATGCCCCTATTTTAAATTAAAGCGGGTGAGTGAAATGGACTCTGTTTACCGAAAAGGAAACAAAGGCGGGAAAAAACGATCGTCCGAAAAACGCAAGAACATGATCTCCTCTTATTTATACATAGCGCCGTTCTTTATTATTTTTGCCGTCATTGGCCTCTACCCAGCACTTTTTAGTTTCTACTTAGCTTTTCAAAGCTGGAATGGCCTGGGAGATATGAGTTTTGTCGGCTTGAATAACTTTCGGATTGTCTTGGAAGATCCGCTGTTCTGGAAGTCTTTGTACAATACCATCATTATCGGCTTGATCGGGACAGCCCCTCAAATCGTCATCGGCATTATCTTGGCGATTTTGCTGAATGTGGCCTTTCTCCGCTTAAGAAGTTTTTTCCGGGTAACGATTTTCATGCCATATATCACGTCGATGGTAGCCGTGGCTTTGATTTTCAGTGTCATTTTCAGCAATCATGAATCATCATTGGCCAATTATGTACTGGGGCTTTTTGGGATGGAACCTGTCAGTTGGGCAACTTCTGAGTGGGGGACCAAAATCGCGATCTCGATCATGGTGTTCTGGCGATGGGTTGGATATAACACGATTATCTATCTAGCCGGCATCCAGAGCATTCCGAATGATGTGTACGAGGCAGCTACTATCGATGGTGCCAATAAATTCCAACAGGTTATTCACATTACCTTGCCATTGCTCAAGCCGTTCATTATTTTGACGGTGTTCTTCTCGACAGTCGGCGCCTTGCAGCTGTTTTCCGAGCCGACGGTGTTCTTAGGGGCTGCGGCATTTACACGAGACGAAGCGATGACCGTGGTCATGTATCTGTACCGGGATGCTTTTAGGCTGCAGTCGTTTGGAACCGCTTCTGCCACAGCGATTATTTTATTGGTCATCATCGTCATTTTCGCGGCCATCAATACGTATGTAGCATCCGGTCGACTCGGCAAAAAGAAAGGGAGGGGATGAACTGATGAATCAAGCTGAAAGCAAACGAAAGTTTTCCATGAATAAGTTATTCGTCTATTTGTTCTTGTCCCTTGCTTCTTTGCTGTCATTGTTCCCGTTCTATTGGATGTTCGTGATGGCGACGCAAACCAGTTCAGCGTATAACTCCATTCCTCCGACAATCACGCCAGGGAATTTACTGGTGGAAAATTTTCAGAAAGTATTGCTGCAAATCGACTTTTTTGGCGCCCTCTGGACGTCGTTCGTCTTGTGTTCCATCGTCACCTTGGTCGTGTTATTCATCAGTTCGCTGGCAGGGTTTGCTTTTGCCAAGTTCTATTTTCCGGCAAAAAATTTCCTGTTCATCACCATCTTGTTGACGATGATCATCCCGCCGCAGCTTGGGCTGATCCCGCAGTATTTTTTGATCGCCAATGCGGGTCTGCTAGATACCTTAGCTGGCGTCATGATTTTGTTCTTTTTGAACCCATTAGGCATTTTCCTGATGCGCCAATATATTGGTGACTCGGTGCCGGATGAATTGATTGAAGCCGCCAAATTGGATGGCTGTTCGAACTTCAAAATCTACCGCAGCATCGTGCTGCCAATCATCTTACCGGCTTTTGCGACGCTCGGGATCATCGTGTTTACCGCGGTATGGGGCGAGTTTTTATGGCAGTTCACGATTCTCAGAGACCCGGATAATTACACGATCCAAGTCGCTTTGGCTTCGTTGCGCAACACGGTCAACGTCGATTTCGGCATGATCTTATCTGGCGTATTTTGGGCAACGATGCCATTGATCATCATTTTCCTCTTGTTCAACCGCTTGTTTATCTCAAGCATTGCAGAAGGTTCAGTAAAATAAATGCCTCATTGTAACCATTGGCTCACTATCTTAGTTACAATAATCTTAAATTAAAGACAGTAAAGAGGGGTACGCATGAGCCTAACCATAAAAGATATCGCAAAAATGGCCGGTGTCTCGCCGGCCACTGTGTCCAAAACGATCAATAATTATCATGGCATCAACGAAGCTACCAAGAAAAAGATACTGGATGTCATCAAGGAGACCGGGTACCAGCCGAATTTTTCAGCGAAATCCTTGGCGACCAAAAAATCCAATTTGATCGGCTTGATTTATGCCGGGAAAGTGAATGTCGAATTTACCCACCCTTTCTTCAATGAAGTCGTGACCGCGTTCAAAAAGAATATGGGCTTATTGGGTTACGATATCCTGATGTTCTCCAACGAGAACTTCTCCCAAGACAATGGCAGCTATTTGGCTCGCTGCAAACATTTCCATGTGGATGGCTGCTTGATCATCACAGGAGAGGAAATTGAAGATTCCATCCATGACCTCGTCAACAGCGAAATCCCGTGCATGGGCATCGACTTGGTTCTGGACGGCCCGCGTTCGAGCTACGTCATGACCGATAACATTAATCTGGGCGCCAAAGTGATCCAGCATCTTTACTTAAACTCGGTGAGAACAATCGGCTTTATCGGCGGCCAGCAAAATTCGGAAGTCACCAAGCTGAGAGGCCGGGGCTATTTGCAAGCGATGAACCAATTCGGCCTTGAAATAAAAGACGAATGGATGCAGTACGGCGATTATTACGAAGACAGTGGATATGCAGCCATGAAAAAAATCTTGCAGGCTCCCGAGCGTCCGGAAGCGGTGTTTGCGGCATCTGATTTAATGGCATTCGGCGCCTTAAGGGCGATCAAGGAAGCAGGGCTTAGAGTGCCGGAAGACATCCGGCTGGTCGGCTGTGATGATATCGATGCTTGCCGCTACAGCGCCCCGCTATTGTCGACGGTTCGGCAGGACAAAGAACGATTAGGCAAACTGGCCGCGTATATGTTGAATGACTTGATCAACGGCCGATCGAAATTGAAGCCGGTGTTTATCGATTCCGAACTGATCGCCCGGGAATCCTGTGGCAACGCAATTTTAAAATCCAAGGCATGACCCTGAAGAAAAAGTGAGTGGAGCCGCATGGTGCGGCAATTGGAGGTAGTAGGAATGGCGATTATGGAATTTCCAAAAGACATGAAATGGGGAGCGGCGACGGCCGCTTATCAAATAGAAGGCGCGGCTTTTAAAGACGGCAAAGGGCTATCGATCTGGGACACGTTCTCCCATACACCTGGAAAAGTATTGAACGGGGACAATGGGGATGTTGCAGCCGACAGCTACCATCGCTACGAGGAAGACATCAAGCTCATGAAGGAATTGGACATCGATACGTACCGTTTTTCAGTGTCGTGGCCGAGAATCTTCCCTTCAGGAACCGGCGAAGTGAACGACAAAGGCTTGCAGTTCTATCATGACTTTGTCGACGCCTTGCTCGCGAACGGCATTGAACCGATGTGTACGCTATACCATTGGGATTTGCCGCAAGCTTTGCAGGATGAAGGCGGCTGGGCCAACCGAAAAACAGTGGACGCCTTCGCCGATTATGCCGAGTTGATGTTCAAGGAATTTGGCGGCAAGATCAGCAAGTGGGTGACGATCAACGAACCTTGGTGTGTGTCCTTCTTATCAAACTTTATCGGCATCCATGCACCAGGCAACCAGGACCTCCAGCTGGCCACAAATATTTCCCACCACGTTTTGCTGGCTCATGGGAAAGCGGTCAGCCGCTTTAGAGAGTTGGGTGTGGATGGCGAAATTGGCTATGCGCCGAACGTTGAATGGCTCGAACCGTTCAGCAATAAGCAAGAAGACATCGACGCGTGCAACCGCAGCATGGGCTTCTTGATGGAATGGTTTTTCGACCCGGTCTTCAAAGGGAGCTACCCGGCCTTCATGGTCGAGTGGTTCGAGAAAAAAGGCGTGACGCTTCAAGTTGAAGAAGGCGATATGGAAATCATCAATCAGCCGATCGACTTTGTCGGCATCAATTATTACACCGGCAGTGTCGGCAGGTATAAAAAAGACGCCGATCTATTCGATCTAGAGCGCGTGGACATCGGTTTCGAGAAAACCGATTTCGGCTGGGCCATCTTCCCTGAAGGCTTCTACCGCGTATTGGCAAAAATCAAAGACCAATACGGCGCGATTCCGATTTACATAACGGAAAATGGAGCTTGCTATAACGACGAGCCGGAAAACGGCCGTGTGCGCGACCAAAGAAGAATCGAGTACTTGAAGCAGCATTTGACGTCTCTAAAGAGAAGCATGGATTACGGCGTCAACATCAAAGGCTATCTGACATGGTCGCTCATGGATAATTTCGAATGGGCAGAAGGCTACGACAAGCGCTTCGGCATCATCCATGTGGATTTCAACACATTGGAACGAACGAAAAAAGACAGTTATTACTGGTACAAACAAACGATCAGCAACGGCTGGTTCGATATGAATTATTGATTTTAAACCCCTTATGGATTTTTTCATAAGGGGCTTGTTTATGTGGTCTGGAGCTTTCATTTTATAATTTGAAAATGAAGCGCATGTTTAAGCAAGAGCCGGGTAAATCGGAATTTCTATGCAGGTGGGATATACTGGATGAGAAGCATTTAAAGGAGGGCCACTATGATCACTGAAACCGATTTAAAACATTTGAAGCGTTGTGTCGAACTCGCTGAACAGGCACTTGAAAAAGGCGACGAGCCGTTTGGTTCCATTCTCGTAGCGGCACAGGGTGATGTGCTGTTCGAAGACCATAACCACGTAGCATCAGGCGACCATACGCAGCATCCCGAATTCGCGATTGCGCGCTGGGCGGCAGAGCATCTAACCCCGGAAGAACGGGCGCAAGCGACCGTCTATACGTCAGGCGAGCATTGCCCGATGTGCGCAGCGGCGCATGGCTGGGTCGGGCTCGGCCGCATCGTCTACGCGAGTTCGTCGAAGCAGTTGGGGGAGTGGATGCAAGAGTTCGGAGCCGCGCCTTCGCCTGTCCGCAACCTTTCCATCCCGGAAATCCTGACAGACCCGGACATCGACGGGCCGGTGCCGGAACTTGCAGAACAAGTGCACCAGCTTCACCGGCGTTTGCACGAATCGAAACAGTAAGCACATAAAAAGGACTGCGAAGAGAAAAATCTCTTCTGCAGTCCTTTTGTCTTTATTACACCAAAACAGGGATATCGCTTCGGATGAGGTGGTCGAACGCGCTCAGTGAAGCCGTTGCGCCAGAGCCCATCGAAATGATGATCTGTTTGTACGGGATGTTTGTGCAGTCGCCTGCTGCAAACACGCCCGGCATATTCGTTGCGCCGCGCTGGTCGATGACGATTTCGCCGTGCGCAGTGCGCTCGACAAAGTCACCGAGCCAGTCGGTGTTTGGCACGAGGCCGATTTGGACGAAGACGCCGGATAGTTCGACATGCTTTTCTTCGCCGGTTTGAAGGTCGATATAGGAAATGCCGTTCACTTTATCGGTGCCGGTAATTTCCTGTGTGCGGGCATTCGTCAGCACCGTGACGTTCGGCAGGCTCTTCAGGCGATCCTGCAAAACGGAATCCGCTTTAAGCTCTGCGTTGTATTCCAGCACCGTCACATGGCTGGTGATGCCTGCAAGGTCGATCGCCGCTTCGACGCCGGAGTTGCCGCCGCCGATGACCGCGACGTCTTTCCCGGCAAATAACGGGCCATCGCAATGCGGGCAGTATGCCACGCCTTTGTTCTTGAATTCCTCTTCGCCCGGAACGCCGATATTGCGCCAGCGGGCACCTGTTGAAAGAATGACGGTCTTGCCTTTGACGACAGCGCCGTTTTCGAGTTCAAGCTCGAACAGCTCTTTTTTCTCCAAGCGTTTTGCGCGCTGCAAGTTCATCAGCTCGATATCGTATTCTTTCACATGCTCTTCGAGGCTGGCCGCAAATTTCGGGCCTTCCGTGTGCTTGACGCTGACGAAGTTCTCGATGCTCAAGGTATCCATCACCTGGCCGCCGAAGCGCTCCGCGACGATGCCGGTGCGGATGCCTTTACGCGCTGCATAGATCGCTGCGCTTGCACCAGCTGGGCCGCCGCCGACAACGAGCACGTCAAACGGATCTTTGCCTTCGAATTCGGAAGCATCCGGTGCGCTGCCAAGTTTCGCAAGCAATTCCTCAAGCGACATGCGGCCGCTTGCAAACGATTCGCCGTTCAAGAAGACTGTCGGAACAGCCATGATGTCTTTGCTTTCGACTTCTTCTTTGAAGGCAGCCCCGTCAATCATCGTATGCGTGATGTTCGGGTTAAGGACGCTCATCAAATTAAGTGATTGCACGACTTCCGGACAGTTCTGGCAGCTCAAGCTGATGTAAGACTCGAAATGGTATGTGCCTTCGAGTGCTTTAATCTGTTCCATCGTTTTTTCGTCGGCTTTCGGCGCGCGTCCGCTCACTTGCAACAAGGCAAGAACGAGCGACGTAAACTCATGGCCGAGCGGGATGCCGGCAAAAGTGATGCCCGTTACTTCTCCAGGGCGGGTGACGCTAAAGCTTGGGGTTCTCTCAAGCTCCGTGCGCTCCATTTGAATGCGCGGGGACATGGCGGATAGTTCTTCTACCAAGTCGACCATATCTGTTGATACCTTATCGGATCCGGCGCTCACTTGGAGCAGCACGTCGCCTCCCAATAGCTGCAAGTATTGCTCTAATTGTGCTTTGATTTGCGCATCTAGTATCATCGTCAAAACTCCTTAAATTTTACCTACAAGGTCAAGGCTTGGCTTCAATGTGTCGCCGCCTTCTTCCCATTTAGCCGGGCATACTTCGCCTGGGTTGTTGCGCACATATTGTGCTGCTTTGATTTTGCCGACAAGCGTGCTTGCGTCGCGGCCGATGCCGTCTGCGTTGATTTCTGCCGCTTGGACGATGCCTTCCGGGTCGACAATGAATGTGCCGCGCTGTGCAAGGCCTTCTTCTTCGTTAAGAACATCGAATCCGCGCGAAATACGCTGAGATGGGTCACCGATCATGGTGTATTCGATTTTGCCGATTGCATCTGAGTGGTCGTGCCAAGCTTTGTGAGTGAAGTGAGTGTCTGTAGAAACAGAGTATACTTCCACGCCAAGCTCTTTCAATGTTGCGTACTGGCTTTGGAGGTCCTCAAGTTCAGTTGGGCAAACGAACGTGAAGTCTGCTGGGTAGAAGCACACAACGCTCCATTGGCCTTTCATGTTTTCTTCTGTGACCTCAATAAAGTCGCCGCTCGCCGCCTGGTAAGCTGATGCGTTAAATGGTTGGATTTCTTTTCCGATCAAAGACATAGAATAATTACCTCCTGAATGTTTTTTTAGAATGGCCATAACCGACAACGCAAAAAAAATAATCGAAGCAGGCCGCTTCAATTAATATCGTTATCTGATTATAATAATTCTAATTCTATTTACATTGTCATATGAAATGGATATTTTGTCAAAGAGAACCCTGGAGTGTAAACGCTTTCTAGTAAATGCTCATTAAAACCTTATGAACTAATAGTTTTCCCGGGAAATAAACAAATAGAAAGAACGGAAAAGATTGTGAAATTAATAATTATTAAATATTTCAGAATAAGGTTAACGATAAATTGGGGGAAGAATTTCTCAATGATGAGCACCAACTGATAGGAGGGCGAGATGGCGAAAAAAGACTTACTCGATAAAGACATAAAAAAAGTGGGATCCGTTTAAGAGATCCCATTTTTATTGCACGTGAAGCCATGATACGTTCTGGAGCTATACCCACCACATCTCATCGACCGACTCTTTGACCATGACCGGCTTCAGGTTCTCCACTGCTTTCGTGAAGCCTTCGTTGATCGACATCAAGCCATCTTCATGCTCAATGCTGACGACGTAATCATAGCCGTAAAGGCGCAAGGTACTGATGATGTCAGCCCAGGTTTTTTGGCCGTGGCCGAATCCGACGGTGCGGAAATACCAGGCGCGGTCTTTCATCTCGGAGTAATCGGTCATATCAGTAAGTCCGTTGCGATTGGTGTTCTCCTGGTCGATGATGGTGTCTTTCGCGTGGAAATGATGGATGGCGTTCTCCCGTCCGAGGATTTTGATCGCTTCGACCGGGTCGATGCCTTGCCACCACATATGGCTCGGGTCGAGGTTGGCGCCGATACACGGGCCGCATGCTTCACGCAAGCGCAGCATTGTCGCGGGCGTATGGACGGAAAAGCCGCCGTGCAGCTCCAAGCCGATCTTGACGCCAAGTGATTCGGCCAAGGCGTTTTTTTCTTTCCAATAAGGGATCAATTTCTGTTCCCATTGCCAAGAGAGTACTTCCTGGAAATCGTTCGGCCAGGCAGCGACCGGCCAGTTTGGGTACAACGCGTTCTCGTGGTCGCCCGGACAGCCCGAGAAGGTGTTGACGACCGGCACCTTGAGCTTCGAAGCGAGCTGCATCGTCTTGACGAGCAGCTCGTCAGCCGCCCCGGAAATGTCTTTTTGGGGATGCAGCGGATTGGCGTGGCAGCTGAGCGCGCTGATGAAGAGGCCGGCGTCGTCGATTTGCTTCAGGAAAGCTTGCTGCTTTTCTCCGTCTTCAAGCAGCTCGTCCAATTTGCAATGGGCATCGCCCGGATATCCGCCGGTGCCCAGTTCGATCGCTTCAATGCCTTTTGAGGCCACATAAGCCAGCATATCTTCAAAGTTTCGATCAGAAAATAAGACGGTAAAAACCCCCAATTTCATGAAAATCCCTCCATTTAAGTTTTCAGATTATACTGACATGTAAACCATTACATTCTTAACATATAGAATAAAACGATGTAAATCAATATATTTTACGCAATAAAAATAGTTATTGACAGATAATTCTGAACAAATTATGATGAAAATGTAAACGATTTCATTTCACAACAGAAGTGTCGCGTCAGAAAGAAGGAAAAGCATATGGCAAACATACAACAAGTAGCGAAGCATGCAGGGGTTTCAGTCGCCACGGTATCCCGGGTATTGAACGGCCACGACAAAGTAACGGCCAAAACGAAACTGAAAGTGGAGGAGGCGATCCAGTACTTGAATTACGAGCCGAGCATGCTCGGCAGGAATTTGCGAAATTCGGAAAGCCGCATTGTGCTGATCTTGATCCCGACGATCTCCAACCCGTTTTATTTTGAAATCATCAAAGGCATCGAGAATATGGCGCTCAGCCAGAATTACAGCATCCTGTTGTGCGAAACGGATTCCAAGCCTGAAAAGGAGGAGATTTATTTCGATTTGGTGCGCAAAAAAATGGCGGATGGCATCATTTCAATGGACCCGGCAGTGAATGTCGAGACCTTGAAAGAACTCGCGCAACATTATGCCATTATCCAATGCAGCGAATATGGGGGCGGCATCGGCATCCCGTATGTCACGATCGACAGCGAGGAAGCGTCGTACCGCGCCGTAAAGCATTTGATCCAGATCGGCCACAAAAAAATCGCGCTGATGAATTCCGACGAAAAATTCCTATATGCCAGGGAGCGGCGGATGGGCTATGAACGGGCATTGCGTGAACACGATATTCCGGTGAATGGCGATTATATTTTCTACACGCATGAGCTCGGGTTCGAGCAGGGCCAGATGGCTATGAAGAAAATACTGCGCCTTGAAGACCGGCCGACTGCCGTCTTTGCGGTATCGGATCTACTGGCGATCGGTGCCTTGAAAGAAATCACTGCCGCCGGTTTGCATGTGCCGAATGATGTCGCGGTCGTCGGGTTCGACAAGATCGATTTCTCCAATATGACCAATCCGGCATTGACTACCGTCGCCCAGCCAATGTACAAGATGGGAACGGTCGCGGCACGTATGCTGATCGAGAAAATCCAAGGAAAAACCGTCGACAGCGTAGTGCTGGGCCATGAACTGGTCATCCGGGAATCGACCACCGGCTAACGGGCTCAAACCGGCGCTTGCTTATCATGGGGATGGTAGAAAGAACGCTGGTCCCGAGTAGTAATGTAATCGATTACATTTAACGGATCCATACAAAACTAAGGGGTGAATAAAGTGAAAAAACTATTGCTCATTTTATTGTCTTTCGTAACGATTTTTGGACTCGCGGCATGCGGCAGCACAGAAAACGAAAGTTCGGGTTCAACGGATGAAGGTTCAGGCGACGGCGATATGACGATCGGCATTTCGCTTCCTTCGGCAACGCACGGTTGGATGGGGGCCTTGATCGACAGTGCCGAAAAACAGGCGATGGAGTTGAAGGAATCAGAAGGTATTGATTATGTCATGACCAACGCAGCAGACCCGAACAAACAAGCGAATGACGTGGATGATTTGATCGCACAAGGTGTGGACGTCATCGTCATGCTGCCGATCGAATCCGCAGCATTGACTCCAGTCGGCCAGAAAATCAAAGATGCGGGCATCCCGCTCGTCATCGTTGACCGCGAACTGGAAAACGATGCAGCGACAGTGGTTGTCAAAGGGGATAACGAAGGAATCGGTGTTAACGCGGGCGAATATTTCGTTGAGCAATTGAATGGCGAAGGGAAAATCGTCGAAATCACGGGACCGCCGAGTTCGGTAACGGAACAGCGCGGAGCCGGATTTAAAGAAGCAGTCGAAGGGCAAGAAGGCATGGAGATCATCGCTTCGCAAAGCGGCGACTTTTCCACTGAGAAATCATTGGAAGTCATGCAGAACATTTTGCAAGCCAACCCTGAAATCGATGCCGTTTTCACTCAAGACGATGGCATGGCATTAGGCGTCATGCAGGCCATTAAAGAAGCTGGCCGCACGGATATCCAATTTGTCACAGGGGCAGGCGGTGCGAAAGGCGTATTCGAAGACATCCAAAACGATGGGCTGATGAAAGCGACGTTCTTGTATTCACCGACCATGGTCGAAGATGCAGTGACGATCGCTGGCGATTTGGCGCAAGGCGAGGAGCCGGCTGAATCGATGGTCGTCAAGGAAGCGACGCAAGTGACCAAAGAAAATGTGGATGAGTATTACGATCCGGAATCAAAATTCTAAGCCAATAGCCGGGAAATGCAGTGGAGCCATTGCATTTCCTCTTTTCCTATAAGGAGGTTAAGACATGACTTCGCAGCCTTTCGTGGCAATGAACCAAATCGACAAATCATTTAACGGCGTCCCGGTTTTAAAGAACGTAACGCTGGAAGTGGAAAAAGGGGAGATTCATGCCTTGCTTGGGGAAAACGGCGCAGGCAAATCGACGCTGATGAATATTCTAGGCGGCATCCACCAACCGGACAGCGGGCAGATCTTCATTGAAGGAAAACAAGTAACTATGGCGAACCCGCATATTTCCCAGGCGCATGGCATCAGCTTTATCCATCAGGAGCTGAATATGGTCAATGATTTGAAAGTGTATGAAAACATGTTTCTAGGTTCAGAAATTCGCAACAAGGCCGGATTTTTGAACGTGGAAGAAATGTGCCGCCAAACGCGTGAGATCTTGGCGGAACTGGGCGTGTTTCTCAATCCGAAAGAATATGTGCGCAATCTCGCCACGTCCTATAAGCAATTGATCGAGATTTCCAAAGCGCTGCTGCATAAATCACAGCTCATCATCATGGATGAACCGACGACATCACTCGCGGAACATGAAGTGGGCAGGCTGTTCGAATTGATGCGCAACTTGAAGAAATCCGGCGTCTCCATCATTTACATTTCCCATAAATTAAAGGAAATCCAAGCGGTGTGCGACCGTTACACCGTGCTGCGCGACGGCCAGCTGGTGAAGACGGATGACATGCACAGTGGAAATTTAGAAGAAATCACCAAGCTGATGGTTGGCAAAGCGATTTCACAGGAGCGCTTTGTCCATGGGCACGAATTCGGCGACATGGCACTGGAAGTCGAGCGCTTGAGCAGCCCCGGCTTATTCCAGGACATCGACTTCACCGTCCGAAAAGGCCAAATCGTCGGATTTACCGGGCTTGCGGGAGACGGCCGGACGGAGCTGTTTGAAAGTTTATTCGGCTACCGCAAAAAATACACCGGCACCATCAAAGTGAAAGGCAAAGCGATGAAAATCAACCATCCGCGAACGGCGCTGCAGGCCGGCATGGGCTATGTGCCGAAAGACCGCAAAGAAAATGCCATCATCAAAGATTTGAGCGTCGTCCACAATATGAGCTTGTCATCGATGGGCAATTTTGAGCGATGGGGCTTTATCCAAGACAAGCGGGAGCTGGAAAAGTTCAGCAGCTATAAAAAAGCCTTGAACATCAAAGTAGCTAATCCGCGCATCACCATCGACAAATTGAGCGGCGGCAACCAGCAAAAAGTGATCATCGCCAAATGGCTCGAAGCGGATACCGATATCCTGATTTTCGACAACCCGACACAAGGCATCGACGTCGGCGCCAAACAGGAAATCTATCAGGAGATTCTCGAACTCGCCAAACTCGGCAAAGCGATCATTATCCTGTCATCGGAAGCCCCTGAAGTGTTGCGGATCTGCCATGTCATCAACGTTATGTACCACGGGGAAATCACGGCTAGGTTTATGGGCGATGAGACAAACGAAGAAGAAATCATGCATTATGCCACAGGCGCGAAAAGGGAGGGAGAGCACATTGGATAATATCAACACAAAGGAATACAGCCCTGAATCTCCAAGCATGAAAAGCAGGCTGTCCTGGCTATGGTCGGAATACAGCGTCATCATTGCGTTCATAATCATTTTCATCGCGGCTTCCGTGATGAATCCGAGATTTCTCGATATCAACAACCAATTGAACATCCTCATGCAAGTGTCGATCATCGGCATCATTGCGCTGGGGATGACGGTCGTCATGCTGTCAGGCGGCATTGATTTATCGGTCGGCTCTGTCCTGGCGCTCGCCGGCGTCATTTCCGTCTTGGCATTGAACGCATCCGGCAGTATTTTAATCGGCGTGTTCACGGCCTTATTGGTCGGGGCATTTGCCGGATTTCTCAATGGCCTGATGGTCGCGAAAGGCCGGATCGCGTCGTTTATCGCCACGCTCGGCATGATGGCTGCGGCCCGTTCCATCGCACTTTATATTGCAGAAGGCGGCAGCGTCTCGGGCGAAGTGAGCGGATTCACCGCCATCGCCAACAACAATGTATGGATTTTTGATTTGCCGGTGCTCATTTTCTTCGCCATGGCGGTGCTGATTTATATCGTCATGCACAAAACGAGATTTGGCAGGTACGTCTATGCGCTCGGGTCGAATGAAAAAGCGGCGATGCTGTCCGCCATCCGTGTGGACCGCATCAAGATCGGTGTCTATACGCTGATCGGGACGCTTGTCGGGGTTGCGGCGGTCATTGAAACGTCCCGCCTGAACTCGATTTCATCTTCAAGTTCAGGTGCACAATACGAACTTGACGCCATTGCGGCCGTCATCATCGGCGGCACGCGCATGACAGGCGGGCGCGGCAAAATCATCGGCACGATTTTCGGCATCTTGATCTTGGGCATCCTCAACAATATGATGAACTTGATGAATGTTTCGCCCCATCTGCAGGGCTTTGTCAAAGGCTTGATCATCATCATTGCCGTCGTGTTCCAAAAAAGAGAATAGGAGGAGATCGCATGGGCATCAAAGTAGGCATCATTGGCTGCGGGGCCATTACAAAAATGCGCCACGCGCCGGAATATACAGCGAATCCATATGTGGATGAAATCGTCTTTTACGACCGCAATCTCCACCGTTCCGAAGCGATGGTCGAATTGTTCGGCGGGCGGAATGTGGAAAGCGTTAAGGAATTGTTCAATGATCCCGACATCACAGCCATCAGTGATTGCTCGTCGAATGAACACCATCATTTATTCTCGACACAAGCATTATTGAGCGGCAAGCATGTGCTGTGCGAAAAACCGATTTCCTTAACGGTTGAACATGCCAAGGAAATTTTGGCTGCACAGAAAAAATCCGGAAAGAAACTGATGGTCGACCACAATCAGCGGTTCACGCGTGCGCACCAAAAAGCACGCGAAATCCTGGCCAGCGGAGAGCTTGGGAAAGTCTTGACCTTCCGCACCGCTTTCGGGCATTCGGGCCCGGAATCCTGGGGCATCAATAAAACCAAGTCGACATGGTTCTTCAAGAAGGAGCGCTCGGGCTTTGGTGTCGGCGGCGACCTCGGTATCCATAAAATCGATTTGCTGCATTACCTGCTCGATGATGAAATCGTTCAAGTGAGCGCCTTTCAGGGAGCTTTGCACAAAACGGATGAAAACGGCGAGCCGATTGAAGTATGCGACAATCTTGTCTGCAGCTTGGCGACGCAAAAAGGCTGTCTCGGAAACGCTGCCTTCTCCTGGACCTATTACGGGGAAGAGGACAACAGCACCTTTGTTTATTGCGAGAAAGGCATCATGAAAATCTACCACGACGACGAGTATCAGCTGGAACTGATCATGGAATCCGGCGAGAAAGTGAACTACCAGCTGGAAGCGATCCAAACGAATGACAACCAGACTCCAAGCGGCGTCATTGATGCATTCGTCGATTCCATCCGCCTGGACCAGGAGCCGATCGTCACGGGAGAAGATGCCTTGAAATCACTGAAAGTCATTTTGGGCATCATGGAAGCTGCCGAAACGAAGCAAGTTGTCACCATCGAAAAAGAGTCTATCCTTTATCAATAAGGAGAGACTCTTTTTAGTTCATAGTTTGAAACGGTTGAGTGAGAAGGGGGCGATGTCGAATTCGGTGTGGCCGTCTATTGCCAATTGGCTCAACACTTCGCCCATGACGCTGCCGAATTTAAAGCCGTGGCCGGTAAAGCCGCAGGCGAAAATGACGCGCTCGTTTTCCGGATGGCGGTCGATGATGAAGTTATGGTCGTCGGAGACGGTGTATAAACACGTTTTGCCTTGTTTCAATTCTCCGCTCGCTTCTGGCATATACAGGTCCAGGAATCTTCTTAGGTCGCCTTCATCCAATTCGTATTGCCCGAAGTTCTGGGTTTGTTCGTCCGGATCCATCGGCTGTCCGCCGTCCGAGCGTCCGACTTTTACGCCAGCGCCGTCGATACTCGGGAAGCCGTAGAACATCATCTCGGGGCCTTCCACAAAAAAACCGGGAAATTGATCGGCATTGTACATCTCCGGTGCTTCAAACCAGCCGACTGCTTTGCGCGTTGGCTGGATCGGCAATTGCAGCTCCGGCAGCAGCTTCTTCGCCCAGGCACCGGCTGTGACGATCACTTTTTCAGCATAGAAAACACCTTGCGCGGTCAAGATTTTCACGCGATCCCCATCCTGTATATCGATGTGCTGAACGGGTGTATTCGGCACGTAGTGAATGCCGTTTTCGAGCGCCAGTTTCTTATAGGCACGAATGGCATTCTCGCTGTATAACACGCCTGCCTGTGCTTCGAAGCAGCCGATGAAATGCTCGGGCACAGTGAAGCCCGGCCATCTGTCCTGGATGGCGCCGCTGCTTAATATTTCGAGCGGCAAGCCGTAGCTATTGGCGGCGGCAATGCTTTCCAATAGAAAAGGCGAGTCTTCCGGGCCGAGCCCGATGACGCCTGTCTTGTCGAACACCTTATAGCCGGTCTGCTTCTCCAAGTCTTCCCATAATTGCTGCGCGCGCAACACTAACCTAACGTAATGCCTGCCTTCCCCGTACGCGTGGCGGATTAACCGGGTATCTCCGTGATGGCTGCCGTTCGCATGGGGCGGGTCGAATGCATCGATCACCAATGTCTTCTTGCCTTGCTGTGTCAAAAAGGCGCCGGCGGCCATGCCCATTGTGCCGGCACCGACGATGGCGACATCAAAAACAGTTTCCTCGCTCATCTTGTGTTCACTCCGCTCTTGTATTGGATGCATGCCGCCCAGTGGAAACCTGGCAGCAAGTGAATATTAAATTGATGGTATGCAATGCAGCGGGCTTTGTCAATTTCCTCTTGAATATTCATGCGAAATTATGATTTATTTCAAAAAGGGTTTGACAGCGGGGGCCATCTCAAATACTATCGTTAATATGCTAAATAATTAAATACCTTATCCAGAGAGACCGAGGGACAGGCCCTATGACGTCCAGCAACCATCATATTCATGAGAGGTGCTAATTCCTGCAGGATGTATTCATTCTGAGAGATAAGAAATTGGTCAAAGCCTCTTTCCTATTGAAAGAGGCTTTTTTGCATCCAAAAGGAGGGCAGGCACTCTACACAAGGCGGAAAGTCCAGCCCTATCGTAAAAAAATTACACACCAAAAGGAGCTTGAATTATGAAAAGAAACGCTTATGTATTCGCCACTGCCTGTTTGGTAGGTCTTGCCGGAACACTTGCCGGCTGTTCATCGGAAGAGACGGCGAACGCTACAGGAGACCAAGTGATTCGCGTCGGAACGCAAAACGATTATCCGCCTTTCGCTTTCGCGGATGATGCCAATCAACTGACGGGCTATGACGTGGACATGATGAAGGCCGTCGATGAACAATTGGACGGCTATACGTTCGAATACGTCGCTGTACCGTGGGACAGCATGTTCCTTGCGCTCGAGTCGAATAAAATTCAGGCCATCGCCGATCAAGTAGCGAAAACGCCGGAACGCCAAGAAAAATATTTGTTCACCGATGAATCGTATTTCGCAGCGGAAACGGTCATCGCAGTAAAAGAAGGCCGAGAAGACATCCAAACGATTGAAGATTTGGAAGGCAAAGCGGTTGGGGCGTTGGCGGGTGACTCCTATACTTTATTACTTGAAGAATATAACGAAACCGCCGCCGAGCCGATCGAATTGAAATACAGCGAAAGCGGCAACCCGTCGGAAATTCTGCAGGATGTGCAGAACGGACGCGTCGATGCTTACGTCAATGACCCGATCATGATGAACGCGGTACTGGAAAAAAATGAACTCGGCGTAGAGATTGTCGGCCAGTCCTTGGTCAATGACGATATGGGCATCGTCTTGAAAGACGAAGAAAAAGGCAAAGAGCTGAAAGCATTGATCGACCCGATTTTGAAACAGCTGAAAGAAGATGGCACTTTGTCCGAACTGTCCGAGAAATGGACCGGCGGTGACTACATCCCTGAATAAGCTAGCGGAAGGACAGAAACCATGGAAAATTTACTGGACTTGAATTTCTTGATCGAGAGCTTTCCTGCCATTATCTCCAGGCTGCCAGTCACGGTCGGCATCGCAGTCGGCTCGCTGCTATTGAGTTTAATCATCGGCGTGGCAGCGGCATTGATTAAAATCTACAAAGTGCCTGTGCTCAGCGTTATCACCTCGATCTATATCTCCTTTATCCGGGGAACGCCGTTATTGGTGCAGATTTACCTGGTATTTTACGGGATTCCGAAAATCATTTATTTTCTCCAGAGCGAATACGGCTGGCTTCAGTCGGCGGACGTCAATAGCATCGCGCCTGAATTCTATGCCTTGATGGCTTTTTCCATCAATTTGGGCGCGTATTTATCCGAGACGATCCGTTCGGCGATCGAATCGGTCGACCGCGGGCAGTTCGAAGCGGCCAAAGCGATCGGCATGACGCCTGTGCAGATGATGCTGAAGATCGTCTTCCCGCAAGCCTTGACGGTAGCGATTCCGAACCTCGGCAATATGTTCATCAGCACGATCAAAGACACCTCGCTCGTGTTCATCATCGGCGTCATCGATATCATGGGGCAGGCAAAAATCCTCGGCTCCCGCGGCTTGGCGTTCTTTGAAGTGTATATCGCCGTCTCGATCGTCTATTGGATCTTATGCATTGCCGTCGAGCGCTTATTGGTGAAGATTGAGAAGCGTGCACGCAGATATGAAAGAGGGATTGCCTGATGATCAAATTGGAGAAGCTGCATAAATATTACGACCGCCAGCATGTGTTGAAAGGCATCGATTTAACTGTCGAAAAAGGCGAAGTGGTGGCGGTCCTCGGGCCAAGCGGTTCCGGGAAATCGACGCTATTGCGCTGCATCAATTTTTTAGAGGAGCCGACGAGCGGCATCGTGGAAATCGGCGGCAAGCGAGTGGATGCGGCCACCGCCAAGAAAAAGGAGATTTTCGCGCTCAGGACTGCAACGGGCATGGTATTTCAGCAATACAACCTGTTCAAGAATCTGACTGTGCTGCAAAATGTCTCCGTCGGTTTGACGAGCGTCAAGCGGATGAAAAAAGACGCTGCTGACAAGAAAGGCATCGAGATGCTCGAGCAGGTCGGCTTGTCGTCTAAACTGAGCCATTACCCTGCGCAATTATCCGGAGGCCAGCAGCAGCGTGTCGGCATCGCCCGTGCGCTGGCTTTGGATCCGGAAGTGCTGTTATTCGACGAACCGACTTCTTCCTTGGACCCTGAACTGGTCGATGAAGTATTAGCCACCATCCGCCGCGTCGCGGACACCGGAAAAACGATGTTCATCGTGACCCATGAATTGAGTTTCGCGCGGGAAATTTCGGACCGCGTCATCTTTATGGAAGACGGCGTCATTATTGAGCAAGGCACGGCTGAGCAAATTTTCACCGAGCCCGCCGTCGAAAGAACGCGACAATTTTTAGGGAAAGCCGTCCAAGGCTGAGGGAAGAAAGTGAAACGACTGAGAGCGGAAGGATGGTTTGGAATGAACCCGATTGAACAGATATTGAACGAGTTCCCGGTCCTGATTGTGGACGGGGCCATGGCGACAGAGCTTGAACACTACGGATGCAATTTGAATGATTCCTTATGGTCAGCGAAAATCTTGATGGAGAACCCGGAGTTGATCAAGAAAGTGCACGCGGATTATTTCCAGGCTGGTGCGGATTGCGCCATTACGGCTAGTTATCAGGCGACCATCGAAGGCTACCAAGAAAGAGGGCTGACCGAATCACAAGCGATCGCATTGATCACCAAGTCTGTCGAGTTGGCGACGCAAGCGCGCGATGAATTTTGGGACGAGGCAGTGAATCAATCAGGCAGGCCAAAGCCTTTAGTGGCGGCATCAGTCGGCCCGTACGGCGCGTTTTTATCGGACGGCTCTGAATACCGCGGCGGCTATGCGATTGGCGAAGAGCAATTGGCCGCATTTCACAGAGAGCGCATCCGGGTGCTGGTGGAAGCAGGGGCGGATCTGTTAGCCTGTGAAACTTTGCCGTGCCTCACGGAAGCGAAAGCGATCGTGAGCGTGCTGGAAGAATTTCCGCAAGTGTCTGCCTGGTTCACGTTCAGCGCGAAAGATGAGTTCCACATCAGTGACGGGGAGCGGATCGCGGATTGTGCAAAATGGCTCGAGCAACAACCGCAAGTGGCGGCGATCGGCATTAATTGCACAGCTCCGCAGTTTATCGAATCCTTAATCCAGGAAGTGAAAAGCGCGTCTTCCAAACCGGTCATCGTCTATCCAAATTCCGGCGCCACTTACGACCCGGTAAGCAAAACCTGGAGCGAAGAACCGTCGGCTGGTGCGTTTTCAGTCAATTCGCAAGCCTGGCATAAAGCGGGTGCTGACATCATCGGCGGCTGTTGCAGCACGACCCCAGGAGATATTGCAGCGATCGCCAACTGGGCGCGCCAGGGAAAGGGTTCGGAAGTTTAAAGCAGCCCGTGGTGCGAGTGATCGTCCATTTTATAAAACCTAGTTGACAAGTAGGTTTTAAATATAGTCTAATGTGAATAAGCTTTTTTACGCAGTACGTCACATTAGAGGCAGCAAGTCGGCCTCCTTACTTTTAAAACAGCTAAAGGAGGGTTTGCATGAACGAACAATATCCTGTCATTCAAGGGGCGGAAGCTTTCTTTTTGAAAGGACATAGCACCGGCATCCTATTATGCCACGGTTTTCTCGGCACGCCGCAAAGCGTCAGAGAATTAGGCGAAGCACTCGGCAAACAAGGCTATACGGTTTCCTGTCCGCGGCTGCCGGGCCATGGCACACATTTCAAGGATTTGGAACAGTTCTCTTATGACGACTGGTTCCGGAGTATCGAGCGGGCTTATGTAGAACTCAAGCAGTCGTGCACATCGGTCTTTGTCATCGGGCAATCGATGGGCGGCACCTTGAGCTTGGATCTGGCCATCCGCCATCCTGAAATCGAGGGTCTCGTGTTGATCAACCCAGCGATTGATATTCCGCAGTTTGAAACCTACCGCACGAAGCCGGCCCATGATTATGTCACAGAAGATGCGCCCGATATTAAAAAAGCGGGTGCGATAGAAATCACTTATGGGCAAGCGCCGGTCAAGGCGTATCAACAATTGCTCGGCTATATGGATGCTGTCCGCGCAAAACTCGGCGAAGTCCGTTGCCCGGTCGTTTGTTTCCAGTCGCTTGAAGATCATGTCGTGCCGCCAGCTAACACCGATTATATTCTTGGCAAAATCGGTTCGGAAAACGCGTCCAAATATGAACTCCATGATTCCTATCACATCGCTTCCATGGACCATGAATTGGATTTCCTCATCGCCAAATCCCTTGAATGGATTGCACAGGCTAATGTCTTGCCGGCTGGCGGGCAAGCGTAAATCAAATCGATTTTCAGCGTCGTGTAAATAAATTCAATTTCTTCAAAATAATGTTGACAAGCCAGATTAAGGGCCGTAACATGAACTTTACAATTTAATCATCTTATCGAGATTGACTGAGGGACTGGCCCTGGGACGTCAAAGCAGCAGACCGCCACGCGGCACTGTGCTAATTCCTTGTACTGCGTGTACAGAGATAAGAGAGGCGATCGAACGTGTGAAACTGCTCCTCTTCTTGTCAAAAAGAAGAAGGGGTTTTTTATTCCGTTAAAACCAAGTAAACAGGTAAGATAAATTATTTTTGATGAAGGAGGTGCCTTCAGTGGACAAATGGTTTTCGAAATACCGTCGGAACTTGGGCGGCAGATTGGCGCATCAACACTTCGACGCTTCACTGAAAATCTGGGAACTTGGATAGGCTTTTAAGCAGTTGCATACATACTCGAGGCATCATTATTTTTTAATCATAAGGAGGAACATCGTGAAGAATATCATCTTTTTAGTTATCACGTTAATTGCACTTATCGGATTGGCCGGTTGTTCCGGCAGTGAAGCAAGCCCATCAGATTCAGGCGCAGCTTCAGAACCTGTAGAAGGCGGAGAACTGAACGTGGCGATCAGCGCGGATCCGAACACATTGGACTGGATGTATACGGGCGAAAGTGCCGCGCGCAAAATCGGCTGGCATATTTATGAAGGTTTGTTTGCCTTGAACCAGGATTTCGAAGCTGCGTCGCTGCTCGCTGAAGATTACGAAGTGAGCGAAGACGGAAAAACCTACACCATCACCTTGCGCGAAGGCGTGACTTTCCATAACGGGGAACCAGTAACGGCAGAAGATGCCAAAGCGTCCATCGAACGGTGGCTGAAAGTATCATCTGTCGGCAAGATCACCAACGACCACGTTGAGTCCGTGGAAGCAGACGGCTCGCAATTGACCATTCAATTGAACAAAGCCTATAGCTCTTTACTTTCCGACTTGGCTGCCCCGAAATCGGCCGCTGTCATCTTGCCGAAAGCGGTCGCTGAAGCAGCCGGCGAAAAGCCGCTCGACCATGACCAATATATCGGCACTGGGCCATTCCAGTTTGATTCGTGGAAGCGCGGCGACGAAATCGTGCTTTCCAAATACGATGACTACGCATCAAGAACCGATGAGACAAGCGGTTTGACGGGCGAGAAAAAAGCGTATGTGGATTCGGTTCATTTCAAAATCGTCAAAGACCCTCAAGTGGTCGTCAATGGCTTGAAAACCGGACTCTATGATTTTGGGGATGAAGTTCCGCTCGATTTGTACGAAGTGATCGAAAGCACGCCGAACATTGAACCGGGCACAGCCACTAATGGCTATACGGTGTTGACGCCGGATAAATCGGAAGCGCCGTTCGATGACCTGCAAGTGCGCCAGGCATTGAACGCGGCACTCGATAAAGAAGCGATTGCCAAAGCGACATACGGCAACGAGGAATTTTATGAGTTGGACGGCGCGTTGTTCACGCCGAACCAAACCGCCCTGTATTCGGAAGAAAACACAGAAGGCTTCCTGTCTTATGATGTGGAAGAAGCGAAACGCCTATTGGCAGAAAGCAGCTACGACGGCGAGCCGATCAAGATCATCTTCTCAAGCGATTCCAACGACTATAAGAAAATTGCCGAGATCGCTGAACAGCAGCTTGAAGCAGCCGGCTTTGCGGTCGAGCTGGAATCCTACGAATGGGCAACCTACCTTGAGAAATGGGGAGAGGCTTCCAATTGGGATCTGGTCGTTGTCGGATGGTCCCCGTTCTTTTCGCCGAACCAGGCAGGCATGTTGAGCCAGGATTCGAACAGCAGCGGCTGGTACAACAGCGAGAAATGGCAGGAGCAAATCGCCCAGTGGGCACAAGCGGAATCCGAGGAAGAGCGACAGCACATCCTCGCCGGCTTGAATGAAACGCTCTACGAAGAATTGCCGTTTGAAAAAGTGACGAACATCTCGAACTTGAATGCGCGCACAACCGATCTCCATGACTATAGCGAATGGTACGGCCCGCGCTTCTGGAATACGTATAAAACCAATTAATGATGAGCCATCAAACAGGATAACTAAGAGAAGAAAATCGTCAGGAACGATGCTGGCGATTTTCTTCCTTTTATGGAGAAGGAGGAACATGCAATGCTGAACTATACGATTCGCCGGCTGTTGTCGGTGATTCCCGTCATGCTGGTCGTTAGCGTCATTGTCTTTATGATCGTGCATTTGACGCCCGGCAACCCGGCGTTCCTCATTTTAGGGGAAGACAGTTCACCGGAAGCGATTGCTGATTTGGAGCGTGAACTGGGCTTGGACCAAGCGCTTTATGTCCAATTCTTCAATTGGTTTTCACAAGTCATCACAGGGGATCTTGGAACCTCCGTTTACTCTTCGCAATCGGTGACCTCGCTGATTGCTGAGAACTTCGGGCCGACCTTCAGCTTGATGGCGCTGTCGACGGTGATTTTGCTCGTTATCGCCATTCCGGTAGCGATCCTCATCGTCGCGTTGCGCAAAACCGTTTTGGATCCGATCTTCACATCGGTTTCCTTGTTCGGCGTATCGGTCCCGGAATTCTGGCTCGCGACGCTATTGGTGCTCGGCTTCGGCGTTGCGCTGCCGATCTTTCCGGTGGCTGGCTATGTGCCGTTTGCGGAAGGGGCGGATGCATGGCTTCACCATATTTTGCTGCCATCGTTTGTGCTGGCGATCGTCGAAGTGGGCATCATCGCGCGTATGCTGCGCGACAGCATGCTCGATTCGGTCAATCAGGATTACATCAAAACGGCACGCGCGAAAGGTGTAAAGGAACGTGAAGTATTGATGCGCCATGTCTTCGTCAATGCCTTGATCCCGACGACCACGGTGCTCGGCGCTACAGTGGCCGGCTTGCTCGGCGGCACGGTCATCATCGAGACCTTGTTTACGATTCCGGGCATCGGCCAGCTCTTGGTGGATTCCATCCACCGGCGCGATTACCCTGTCGTACAGGGAATTGTGCTGTTCATTGCCGGCATTTACGTGTTCGTCAATCTATTGGTGGATCTGCTGTACACATTCCTCGATCCGCGCATTCGCTATGATTGACCATTTGGAAGGAGACGAAACCGATGTTTACTAAGAAAACGAATCTGCTGGCGCTCTCCATACTGGTGGTCGCTGCGCTTGCGGCCATCACCGCCAGTTCCTGGCTCCCTTTCTCTCCGGCCGCGATTTCCCCGGAACAAAGATTAACCGGCCCTTCAGCGGCGCATTGGTTCGGCACGGATGATTTCGGGCGCGACATTTTCTCGCGGACCATCGTCGCGGCCCGGGTGTCCTTGTCTGTCGGCGTCATCGTTGCGGTGCTGTCGACGGTAATCGGCACAGTGATCGGCTTGATTTCCGGCTATTTCCGTAAAGTGGATTTCGTGCTGATGAGAATCATCGATGGCTTCTTGGCATTTCCTGCGCTGATCCTTGCGCTGGCGCTAGTGGCGGCACTTGGCGGCAGCATCACCAACATCATCATCGCTTTGACGCTGGCGTTTTTCCCAGTTATGGCGAGAGTCGTCCGTTCGGCGACGCTGCAAGTGAAAAACCAATCCTATATCGAAGCGGCCCAGACAACTGGGTCGAGCCATGCGGTGATCATCTTCAAGTATGTATTGCCGAATATTCTTTCCCCGGTCATCGTCCAAAGCACCTTCATTTTCGCGAAAGCGATTTTAGCGGAAGCGGCGCTCAGCTTTCTCGGCGTGGGGGTCAATCCGTCGACGCCGACATGGGGCAATATGCTGCAGGAAGCACAGATTTACGTGACTATCGCGCCTTGGTATTCCATTTTCCCAGGCCTTGCGATTGTCATCACCGTTCTGGCTTTGAACTTGCTCGGCGATGGGCTAAGAGACAGTTTTAATCCACATCAAGCGAAACGCAAGCGCAAAACGAAGCTTGCCTGAAGGGGGTATTCGAATGCTGCAAGTAGAAAATCTTCATGTCCATCTGGATACACCGGGCGGCCTCGTAAAAGCAGTCGACGGCGTGTCTTTCTCCATCCAAAAAGGGGAGACGATCGGCATTGTCGGGGAGTCGGGGAGCGGCAAAAGCGTGCTCGCCCATTCCTTAATGAAGCTCAATCCAGAACCGCCTGCAATGTATCCGCAAGGCACGATTCATTTTGAAGGCCAATCGGTGTTGGAAATGGGCAAAACGGAACTGAGAAAACTGCGGGGCAACGACATCGCCATGATCTTTCAGGATCCGATGTCGAGTTTGAATCCCGTCTCCAAAATCGGCAAGCAATTGATCGAAGCCATACAAGCGCATCAAAAGCGGCCGAAACAACAAGCACGCGAAAAAGCGATCGAGTTATTGGAAGACGTCGGCATTGCCGATGCCAAAGCGCGCATGAACAGCTACCCTCATCAATTCTCGGGTGGGATGCGCCAGCGTGTGTTGATCGCCATGGCGCTTGCTTCCAACCCGAAATTATTGATTGCCGATGAGCCGACGACGGCGCTGGATGTCACGATACAGGCGCAAGTTTTGGATTTGCTGAAGGACATTCAGGAAAAATACGGCACGGCCATTCTCGTCATCACGCACGACCTCGGCGTCGTGGCCCATTTGGCCGACCGCATCCTAGTCATGTATGCCGGGAAAATCGTCGAATCGGGAAGCGCTGAAGATATCTTCTACAGGACTTCCATGCCGTATACGTGGTCGCTCTTGCGTTCGGTCCCGGTCATTCGGGAAGGCGGCCCGGAGCGGCTCATCCCAATTGACGGGCAGCCGCCGAGTTTGATCGACCGGCCGGCGGGATGCGCGTTCGAACCGAGATGCCCGTTCGCACGGGACGCATGCCGGCAAGTTGATCCGCCGCTTGAGCAACGGGAAAGCGGACATTCGGCAGCGTGCATTCTTTCGCGCAATGAATTCGAAGAACAGAAAAAGCAATTGGAAGGGGTGCTGGCAACATGAGCGCATTATTGGATATTAAAGGGCTGCATGTCCATTTCCCCGTCAAAAAAGGCTTGTTGCAGCGCGAGAAAAGCTACGTCAAAGCGCTTAACGGCATTGACCTCCAAGTCCAAAAAGGCGAGACACTCGGCATCGTCGGCGAATCGGGCTGCGGGAAAAGCACGCTCGCGAGAAGCATCGTCGGCCTGCAGCAACCAACAGCGGGCGAAATCCTGTTCCACGGAAAAGATTATGCAGAAGCGAGCGCAAAAGAACTTCATGACATGCGGCGCAATGTCCAGATGATTTTCCAGGATCCCTACACCAGTTTGAATCCGCGCATGAAAATAGGGGACAGCATAGCAGCGCCATTGAAAGCTTATAAAAAGACCGAGCGGCTGGAAGCGAGAGTCAAGGAATTGCTTGAACTGGTCGGATTGAACCCGGACACGCATTACAATAAACTGCCGCATGAGTTTTCAGGCGGTCAACGGCAGCGTGTCGGTATTGCCCGCGCTCTTGCGCTGGAGCCTGAACTGCTGATTTGCGATGAGCCGGTCAGTGCACTCGATGTTTCGGTGCAGGCGCAAGTCATCAATTTGCTTCAGGATCTGCAGAAGCAATTGGGTTTGACCTATGTTTTCATCGCGCATGATTTATCCGTCATCAATCATTTAGCCGACCGCGTGGCTGTCATGTATTTAGGAAAAGTGATGGAGAAATCCGAGCGAGGAGCATTCCATACAAAAGTCCAGCATCCGTATACACAATCTTTGTTGTCGGCAGTGCCGGTACCCGATCCGCTGCTTGAGCGCGGCAGGGAACGCATCGTCTTAAAAGGGGAGATTCCGTCGCCGGCGAACCCGCCGAGCGGCTGCGTGTTCCACACAAGATGCCCGATGGCTACTGAACGCTGCAAAAATGAAGTGCCGGCGCTCGAACCAAGAGGGCTCTCGGGCCAGGAAGTCGCCTGTTTTTATCCGCTTGACGAAACACAGCCGGCTGATGCGGCGAAAGATCCGTTATATGTATAGAAGAAAAAGCATCGTTCCCGGCACAAGTGCTGAGAAGGATGCTTTTTTCGATGGAGATGCCAGCGTTCCTCGCAAAGTTCTAGCTAACAAAAGTAGAAATATCTACCTAACAAAGGTGGAAATATGCGAGAAGAGCTCAGTCATCCAATAATCGACCATTGTCATGCCATTGCCCGTACATATTATTGTCGCGTGTATTCTCAATGAATTTTTCCAGCCGTTTATCGAATATTTCGCGGTCAATGGTTTTATAACTTTGTATATTGTCGATCCGGATCCGGCGGTACAGCTCAGGGAAGTTCAAGAAGTTTTCATAGACTTGCGGGTCTTGTTTCAAAGCGGATTCAATTTCTTCGTCGATCACAAATGACTCCGGCCGCATATCAGGAAGGACGCTGCGCCCTTGCTCGGTCATCCAGCCCAGTTTCTCCAGCATTCTCACGCGCTCTTTGTTCAATTCGGTCCAATTGCTTTTTTTCTGGCGCGGAGAAAGCCTTTGGGCCAATTCATTGCTTGCGGTCTTTTTGGTGGTGCCGTCAATCCAGCCAAAACATAAGGCTTCTTCCACGGCATCCAAATAAGGCATTCCTTCCGGCCGTTCTTTGGTCCCGATCAGCACCCAGCAATATTTAGCGGAAGATGAGTGTTCTGTTAGCCATTTCCTTAATTCCTGCCTAGAGCTTGCACGAAGCAAATATTCGATTTCCATCCAGCACGACTCCTTTCTCAATTGGCTGTTCGCTTATCATTTCGGCTGCAATCTTCTTCCTTTCGCCAAAATAGAAAAGGGTATTCAAAAGATATGAAGAAACATAGGGGATAGCCTTTTAGGCCATTGCGATCATCACTATAGAAAGGAGGAAGAAATCATGGTAAGAGAAGAGCGAATCAAAAATGAGCGCGGGTTGAATCCATTCACTGATATCTGGCTGCGCACACGTGAAACCGTCCGTTTCGTCATTGAACGGAAATCATTTAAGTTCATTATACTGCTCATCGTCCTGACAGGCTTTGCTTCCGGTTTGATCGGGATGATGAATGAACGAAGCTCCGATATGGCGCCGTGGGCAGCGATTCTGCAGGCGTTGGTGACCGGGCCGATCGGCAGTGCTTTCGGCTATTTCCTCGGAGCTGCGATCCTGGTGCTTGTCGGCCGGTTGTTTAAAGGAACGGCGACGTATCAGGAAATGTTCAAAGCACTGGTCACGGCCCAAATACCGCAAATTTGGCTGCTGCCCTTGCTGATCATCTGGGTGCTGGCATCACCCGAAACCTTCCTGGCTGACCGGACGAATGTCGAAGGAAACGCAATTGTCGTCATCATGTCGATCGTGATGGCAGTCGTCTCCATCTGGACATTCATCATTGTCTGCAAGGCGGTAGGCGAAGCGCACCGAGTGTCGTCCTGGAAAGGGTTTTTCATCGTCGTGCTGCCGGGGATTATCATCACCATCGTTGTTTTGATTATCGTTTTCGTGCTGTTCGCTTCATTCTTCAGGGAGTTTTCCTGATTGGCCAATCGAAACCACAAGCGAGCAAGTTTTAACATCCTTAGTTTTTATGGGATTCAATCAAATGACTACAATAAAGAGCACTTTTCCTGTGTTTGGTATTCATTCAAACAAGGGAAAGTGCTCTTTTCATTTCAACGGGTTGATTAGAGTGTGACAATCATTAAGTCGGGACTAAAACAATAATCACTGCGCTTTAAGGCGTTGGCGGGCAGAACTTTTCGCTGAACCTATGGGTTGATGTTCTAAAGTTTTGCCCAAACCATAGAACGGCATGTTTACGTAAACCGATTCATATTGTCCTTGTTGGACTTGGAAAGTTTCGTGGTAAATTCCGACGGCGTCATTACCACGTGCATTCTGATTGAATTTTTTCCAGGCCGTTAAATGCTTGTCGTTGCGCGCATACGCAAGCAAGTCGTCGGTCGAGCGCCAATACTGGATCATCGTTGTGGTGCGCAATCCAAAATAGCTTTCCATCGACAAAAATCCGAGTTCTTCCTTATGCGTATAGAGTTCCTTGATCATGCCGGGCATCGCACTGAAGACCGGAAACCATTTGTTCACTGCCAACCGGTTGTTGAAGCGCATGCCAATGATGAAAACGACAATATCACCCGAATTTTCCGTTGTGAAACGTCCGGGGAAAACTTGCTGTGCCATGTCTGTTCCTCCTTATCGGATATTTTTCAAAGTATATTCACACCACTCGATGGCCGCTTTTGTGACTCGTTTTCCGTAATCCAAAGTGAACAGCCAGTACATGGCGTCTTGTTCTTCATGATGGCTGTGGCGGATGCCCTGTTCAATCGCTTCATATGTTGCATGGCGGGATTCCAGTGTTTTTTGGTAGTCTTCAAGCAAGGAAACAGTATGCTCAGGAGATTGGTGGGCACCGAAAAATAGTTTCAGCAACACTTCGTTGCGCTCAGCTGGAACTTGATCGATCGGTTGCTCAATCCAGTTTTTCAAGGTCGCCAAGCCTTTTTCGGTGAGGGAATACTCATTTTTATCCGCCCGGCCCGAGGTAGAGGCGCTTTTCACTTCCGCTAAGCCATCTTCGACAAGCAGCTTGAGCGTTGGGTAGATTTGGCCGTAGCTGATTTTCCAAAAATGATTCAAGCTTTGATCCATGAATTGTTTGATGGAGTAGCCCGAAGTACAGTCTGTCGTCAAGATGCCCAATATGGCGTAAGTTGTATTATTGTAAGATTTCATATTTACACACCTATCTAAAAGATATATATATCATTTAGATATATAATAAGCGAAAGAGTCCAATAAATCAATAAAATAGTTTGAATTGACTGATTTTTAATGAACCCAAGAAGTAATTGTTATAAGGTGAAGTTCATTTTCGAGTTATTACTATTCTTTAGGTGCAAGAAGGAAGAACTTGGGGCGACTCTTTCTGTTTTAGGCGAAGCAGAAAAAGAATTGCCCGAATTTTTATCCATATTGCTGTTCAGTTGTTCTCTAGTTTAGTATAATTCTAATGTAAGAATTATTATATGCAATTGGCAGTACCCAACAACACGCGTGTTGGATAGAAGTTCACCTTTTTTCATTATCAATTGGGAGGTTTTTACAAGATGGATAACAACGAACAAAAGCGCCACACAGCTGCATCAGATGCACAATGCCCATTTACGGGCGCCGGCGGGCAACAGCCGACGAGCCAAACGGGCGGACACCAGGACAGCGCCATCACGACTTCGAACAAGCCAGGCAAAACGCAAAATAAAGACTGGTGGCCGAATATGTTGAATGTCAATATTCTGCACCAGCATGACACGAAATCGAACCCTCTAGGGGAAGAATTTGATTACCAAGCGGAATTCGAGAAATTGGATTACGATGCATTGAAACAAGATCTTCGCGACTTGATGACCAATAGCCAGGAATGGTGGCCGGCGGATTATGGCCATTACGGCGGATTGTTCATCCGCATGTCGTGGCATGCCGCAGGTACTTACCGTACGTTGGACGGCCGTGGAGGCGGTTCTACCGGCAACCAGCGCTTTGCGCCGCTTAACAGCTGGCCGGATAACGTCAACTTGGACAAAGCACGCCGTTTACTATGGCCGATCAAGAAAAAATACGGAAACAAAATCTCATGGGCTGACTTGCTCGTCTTGACAGGAAACGTAGCACTGGAATCGATGGGCTTCAAAACTTTCGGATTCGGCGCAGGCCGCGAAGATATCTGGGCACCTGAAGAAGATGTCTATTGGGGCAACGAAAAAGAATGGTTGTCGGATAACCGTTATTCTGGAGATCGTGAATTAGAAGAACCTCTTGCAGCAGTTGTAATGGGCTTGATTTATGTGGATCCGGAAGGCCCGAACGGCAAACCAGATCCGTTGGCAAGTGCATTCGATATCCGTGAGACATTTGCCCGTATGGGGATGAATGATGAAGAAACAGTAGCACTCATCGCAGGCGGCCATACATTCGGTAAAGCGCACGGCGCTGGCGATCCTTCCAATGTGGGCGACGATCCGGAAGCGGCAGTCATGGAAACCCAAGGACTGGGCTGGAAGAGCACATACGGTTCAGGAAAAGGGCGCGATACGATTACAAGCGGCATCGAGGGCGCTTGGACTGCCAACCCGACGCAATGGGATAATGGCTACTACGAGCAATTGCTAGGCTATGAGTGGGAATTGACGAAATCTCCTGCCGGTGCTTACCAATGGACGGCAAAAGATCTATCTGAAGAGCAGATGGCACCAGATGCAGAAGATTCTTCCATCAAAGTGAAAACGATGATGACGACTGCCGATATGGCACTTCGTGTAGATCCTGAATATGAAAAAATTTCCCGTCGTTTCTACGAAAACATGGAAGAGTTCCAAGATGCGTTCGCGCGTGCATGGTTCAAACTTCTTCACCGCGACATGGGCCCGAAAGTCCGCTACTGGGGACCAGAAGTTCCAGAAGAAGAGTTGATCTGGCAAGATCCGGTACCGGCAGCGCCAGGAACGTTGAAAGACAAAGAGTTGGCTGAACTGAAAGCGAAAATCCTGGAAAGCGGCATCAACCCGCAGCAGCTCGTCAAAGCAGCTTGGGCTTCTGCCAGCACATTCCGCGGTTCCGACAAGCGCGGCGGAGCAAACGGAGCACGCATCCGCTTTGCACCTCAGCGCAGCTGGGATGCCAACGAGCCGGAAGAATTGGAAAAAGTGCTTTATTTCTATGAGCATTTGAAAGCAGAAACAGGCGACAAAGTAAGCATCGCTGACTTGATCGTCCTTGGCGGTAACGCAGCGATCGAACAAGCGGTCAAAGCAGCCGGTTTCGATATCGAAGTTCCCTTCACGCAAGGCCGCGGAGACGCACTTGAAGAGCAAACCGATGCCGAAAGCTTCAAAGTGCTTGAGCCGATATCGGACGGTTTCAGAAACTATCATAAGAAAGAATATGCTACAAGCCCGGAAGAAATGTTGTTGGATAAAGCACAATTGCTTGGCCTGACAGCTCCGGAAATGACTGTATTGGTCGGCGGCATGCGCGCACTTGGCGCAAACCATGAAGGCTCTACAGCAGGCGTCTTGACTGACAACGTCGGCGTCTTGACCAACGACTTCTTCACGAAGCTATTGGATATGGACATCGAATGGGCACCTGTCGAATTCAACAAATATGAAGGCAAGAACCTTGTAACTGGCGAATCCGCTGGCACTGCAACGCGCATTGACCTCGTATTCGGCTCGAACTCCATCCTGCGTGCGGTTGCTGAAGTCTATGCACAAGACGACCATAAAGAAAAATTCGTCCGTGACTTCATCAAAGCATGGAACAAAGTGATGAACGCCGATCGCTACGATTTGCAGAACTAAATGAGACACTGGCCGGCCAGCATTTTGCTGGCCGGTTTTTTTTATGGGCTCAAACCGGGCAGGAAGAGGAGGTTTCAGAAAAATGTAATTTCTTATTGGGTTTAATGATAAACTGGAAACAAGAGCCATCAACCAAGAGAACGTTTTTTAACACCAGATGCGTCGCAGCCACTGGATTCAGTTCAAAAACGTAAGGAGAGGGTTATAGTGCCCAACAGGAAAAGTTTCTACAAACAGAGTGTGAGTGTCGGGGTTCTCGGTTCGGTCTTGTTCATGGCGGGGTGTGGAACGGCAGACACCATCGCCGAACAGCCGGCAGAAAGTGAACAAGCCGAAGTGCAGACAACAACCGCATCGGATGGATCCGGTGAAACGGAACAATCGGAAGCTGAAACAGAAGAGGCAGAAGAGACAGAAGAGACAGAAGAGACAGAAGAGACAGCAGAAGAAGCAGAAGAAGGGGCGGAAGCTGAAACTGCTGCGACTGATGCAGAAGAACAAGCAGTGCCTGAAGACCAGCAAGGCATCACCATGCCGATGCCGCTTGGCACGTCGCTGGATGATTTAATTAAATATTACGGACAACCCACTTACGACGATTTCTTCCTCGGGAGCCAACTCGTCATTTTCAACGAGGGAGAGGGTTATTTCTTTGATGACGAAGATATTGTAAAAGGTTTTTTTATCGCCAATTCGGAGATCACTGTTTTTGATACCCGCGTCAGCATGACGTTCGAAGAAGTCGATGAGATTCTTGGGGCAGAAGGGGAAGTAGGCTACGACCGGGCGGAAACGCAGTATTATCTCAACGTCCATTATGTCGAGAATTACCGAATCACGTATTCGGCTGAGACAGAAGATGGCCCGATTGTGAATATAGTTGTCGTAAGGAGTAAATGATGAAAATGACTTCGGCCATGGCCGAAGTCATTTTTATATGGTGCAAAAAATTCACCGGAATCGATTTCCGGAATCACCGGATCCATCCAACGAAAATGGAAAACAATGAAATGAGCATATGCATTTGCAACTCTTCTATTTGCAGTAAAAAATTTCTTTTTATTTATTGATATATTTCAATATTTTTCAATCGGACTATGCTACATTATGAATAAAAACAGTGAAAGAGGGGGTGTCTTCCGTGAATTCCCCGCTGATGATTTACCTTACCTTGATTTGTATGTCGACAGTATTTATCTTGTTTTTACTCATATATGTTTTCCGGAAGCGCCATAATTATTCGGAAATTGCCCGTTATTTCCTGCTCTATACCGCGGCAATCGGTATTTATTGCTTTGGTGCCGGGATGGCGTTGACAGCGGACACGCTTGGGCAAATGAAGTTTTGGACGGTCATTCAATACATCGGCATGCCGTTTTCTGCGCCTCTCGGTTTGCTGTTCATCATGCGCTACTTGGGGATTAACGTGAAGAGGACGGGATTTTGGTCCCTAATGATCGTGCCGTTCATTACCTTGCTGATGGTCATCACCAACGATTGGCATGGGTTGCATTATCGGGTATTTGAAGCCGATCCCGTGATGGGCATGCCGTTCATCTATCAGGAAATCGGGACCTGGTATGCTGTTCATGGCCTTTACATCTTTTCCTGTATGTTCGTGGCTTTTGTACTCTTGCTGTCCAAGTGGAAAGAAACTGCCCGCGCTTACCGCCCACAGCTAGCGGCTTTGCTGTTTGGTCAATTGTTGCCGATGCTGACGTCCTTTTTGTATTTGATTGGTGTGACGCCGAGTGGGTTGGATCCGGTGCCGATGGTGCTTTGGCTATCGTCTCTTTTATACTTTTGGGCGATCAGCTCATCGACCTTGTTTGCCATTATGCCGGTGGCAAAAGACATTATTTTCAATCACATTAAAGATGGCGTCATCGTGCTCGATAAGTCTCACCGATTGATAGAGTTTAACCGAGCCGCGAAAAACAATTTCCCGCTTTTGGATAAGCCCATGTACGGCATGGAATTTCAGGAAATCTGGCTACGCCTCACAGGGAATCGGTTCCCTGTCGAACTGGAGAGCATGGACCTTCAGGAAGTTCAAGCCGTTATGGGCGAGTCGGAGCGCATCTACCAAATCAGCGCATCGACCATGAAGCACGGGGAAAGCAGTCAAGGCTTGCTGCTTATTTTCACGGACGTGACCGAATTGAAAAAACTGCAGAAGCAACTGGAGCATCAAGCCTTTTACGACGAATTGACCCAGGTTTACAACAGGCGCGCTTTCTTGCGGCAATGCGAACAGGATTTTGCAGACGCTAATGAGAAGTCCATTCCTTTCTCAGTCATTCTCATGGACATCGATCATTTTAAAGCGATCAATGACACATATGGACACGATATAGGCGACGAGGTCCTAGTCCACATCGCACGAATTTGCCGAAACAAATTGCAGCAAGGGCAGATTTTTGCCCGTTACGGCGGCGAGGAGTTTGTGCTGGCATTGAAAGGAACTACAGTAGAGCAAGCGGAGCAAGTCGGCAATGAACTAAGGAGCTACTTGCAGTTACATCCACTCGTGACAGGCGAAAGAGTAATTCCAGCTACAGTGAGCATGGGTGTTTCCCAGAGTACGACCGGAGGTTTGCAGCAGCTTTTGAAGAAAGCTGATCTCGCTCTGTATGAAGCGAAGCAGAATGGGCGAGATCGGGTGGCTGTGTACAAGGAGATAGTGGAATCGATTAAGTAAAATTAGTAAAAGGCATCTTTGATGAAGTGAATTCATCAAAGATGCCTTTTACTGTCCCGAAAAATCTTGCTTATCCAAAGAGCCATAAGCAGGAGAAATCATGCAGTATGTCAAAAGTAAGGAAGAAGACAGCAGCACGGATTTTTTAAAATTATATATTGGAATAGGAGGTTATTCAATGTGTGCCCGTAACAAGCAGTTAACCCAACAACAAAGCCATAACTTACTCGATACTTTGAAACAGCGTTTTGAACAACATGAAGAACGCCACGAAAAGATGGGCTGGGACAACATCTTGCTGAAACTGAACGAAAACCCAGAGAAACTTTTCGTCTTGCATCAAATGGAGGAAACCGGCGGTGAACCGGATGTCATCGGCTATGAAGCGGAGAGCGGGATGTTTTTGTTTTGCGATTGCTCAAAAGAAAGCCCTGCAGGACGCAGAAGCCTTTGCTATGACCGCACGGCGCTTGAAGCGCGTAAGAAGAACAAACCTGAAAATTCGGCAGTCGACAAGGCCAATGAGATCGGCATTGAATTATTGACAGAAGACCAGTACAGGCTCCTTCAGACATTGGGGCAGTTCGATTTGAAAACTTCGAGCTGGCTCGAGACGCCGCCAGAAATAAGGGAACGCGGCGGAGCGATTTTTGGCGATTACAGGTACGGGCAGGTTTTTGTGTACCATAACGGAGCTGATTCCTATTACGCCGCAAGAGGATTCAGGGGGATTTTGAAAGTATGAACGAGTGAAGATGTTTCACGTGGAACCCCATGGACGGACTTGGAAGCAAGGGGAGACCCGATAGCAGAAATTAGAAAGGAAGTTATTATGAAGCAACTTTATATCAAACAAAAAGTGTTCAGCTTGAGCGAGAAGTTTACAGTGAAAGACGAGCAAGAACAGGATCGGTATTTCGTAGAAGGAAGTTTTTTGAAAATCCCGAAGACCTTTTCAATCTTGGATGCTGAAAACCAGGAAATCGGGGTTATCACGAAAAAGACCTTCAGTTTCTTGCCGACTTTCTTTGTGGAAGTGGATGGCCAGGAAGCGGTCACGATTAAGAAAGAGTTCACTTTTTTAAAGCCGCGTTATGCCATTGAAGCGGAAGGCATCGATGTGCAGGGCAACTGGTGGGAAATGACGTTTGACATTCTTCGCCACGGACAAGTTATTGGTTCGGTAAGCAAACAATGGCTCAGCTGGGGAGACACCTATCAAGTAGACATTGTGGATGAAACGATGGAGCATCTCATCATTTCATTGGTCGTGGCCATTGATTGCGTAAAGGCAGATCAAGCTTCAGCCGCTTCTGCAGGAGGCTAAGAAATATACGTTAACTGTTTACAGATGGATAATAATTAGAGACATTCACTTTACAAGTGAGTGTTTTTTTATAGAAAAATAAATTTTCTGAAAAAATTGATTTGATAATTAATTCAACTGACTTTATACTGAACATATCTTCCTTTCACTAAAACTTCACTGTGTTAGAGAAAGAGAGCGAAAAAGGAGGCGGAAGCCGGTTGGAGAAGAAAGTTCGCAACTTATTTTATTTTTTCATCGCATTCGGAATTGTATTGTTGGCTGGATGTTCCAGCGACAACACGGAAAGTGAGGGTGGCGCTTCATCTGAAGACGACAAGAGCGGCGGCACTTTGGTTTATGGGCGCGGCGCAGATTCGGTCAGTCTAGATCCAATCAATGTGACAGACGGCGAATCGATCCGGGTCACGCATAATATATACGAAACTCTACTGGAATATGACCATAATTTGGAGCTTCAGCCAAAACTGGCTACTGAATACACTTCGAGCGAAGACGGCTTGACTTGGACATTCCAGCTGCGCGAAGGCGTGAAGTTCCATGACGGCACCGATTTTAACGCAGAAGCTGTCGTCTTTAACTTCGAACGTTGGATGGATCCGGAAAACCCGTACCACGAAGGGGATTTTCCTTATTATCCGTTCCTGTATGGCGGGTTTAAAGGAGACGAAAACCACCTGATTGAATCGGTGACAGCGACTGATGAGCACGAACTTGAAATCGTGTTGAAGCGAAAAACCGCTCCGTTCCTCAGCTATTTAGCGATTTCGATGTTCGGGATCGCGAGCCCTGCAGCAATCGAACAGTACGGGGCAGGCATCGGTGAGAATCCGGTCGGCACAGGGCCGTTCAAGTTCGAGGAATGGAACCGCAACAATACGATCACGCTATCTAAGAATGAAGACTATTGGATGGAAGGGAAGCCTTACCTCGATCAAGTCATCTACCAAGTCATTCCCGAGAACTCTGCCCGCTTGAATGCTTTGCAGACTGGGGAAATCGATATTGTGGACGGCATGAATGCAAGCGATACGACGATTGTGGAAGACACAGACGGCATTGAGCTGCTCAAACGCCCAAGTTTCAATATCGGCTATATGGCGTTCAATATGGAAAAAGAGCCATTCGACGATCCCTTAGTGCGCAAGGCCATCAATATGGCGATCGATAAAGAAGAAATCGTCGATGCGTTCTATAACGGGTTGGCAGATCCGGCGACAAGTCCTTTGCCGCCGTCTCTTTGGAGCCATGACGAGTCGCTGGAAAAATACGATTACAACGTAGAAGAAGCGAAAAAACTATTGGCGGAAGCTGGATTGGAAGATGGCTTTACGACAGAACTGCATACGATGAGCAATCCGCGCCCTTATTTGCCGGAACCGATGAAAATTGCGGAAGCGATCCAATCGGACTTGGCGGAAATTGGCATCACGGCAGAAATCGTGTCGTCTGAATGGGCGACTTATTTGGAAGATACGAAGAACGGCAAGCACAGCATGGCCATGTACGGCTGGACTGGGGTTATGGCGGACCCGGACAATTTCCTGTATCCAAACCTCAGCAAAACGAACGCTGAAGTGCCTGCACAAAACATCGCGTTTTATAAGAGCGACGAATTCACGTCGTTGATTACGGAAGCGCGTGAAACAATCGACCAGGACAAGCGGACAGAGCTCTACCAAGAAGCCCAGCAATTGTTCCAGGAAGACGCGCCTTGGGTGATGCTCGCGTATACGACACCGCCTTTGGCACAAAGTGATTATGTGGAAGATTACAACCCGCATCCGATGAGCAACGATTTAATGACCGATGTGTACCTATCAAACTAAGCCTGGAGTTGAGCAATTTTGTATAAAGTATTGAAGGATTTATGTGGATTGGTGGGGCCAAGCGGCTTCGAGCAAGACGTCCAACGTTATATTAAAAGGGAAATAGAAGAGAAAGTGGCGTCTTGCGAAGTAGACCCGCTCGGCAACATCATCGCGACGATTCCGGCGACGGATGCTTCCTTGCCGTCGATCTTGCTCGCCGCGCATTCAGATGAAATCGGCTTTATTGTGAAAAAAGTCGAAGCGAATGGCACGCTGCGCTTCGAACAGCTGGGTGGATTCGACAACCGCACTTTGTTGGCCCAGCCGGTAACGATCAAAGGCGATGACGGCTATATTCAAGGCGTGATCGGCACGCTCGCCGTCCATTACGTGAAATGGGACGACCCGAAGCGCATCGCTTCACACCGGGAACTGTATATCGATATCGGGGCGGCTTCGCCTGAAGAAGTCGCGCAAATGGGTGTCAGAGTCGGCCAGCCGGTGAGTTACGGCAGCGAATTGAAGCTGATTGGCGATGCCAAGCAAAACCGCGTCGTCGGAAAAGCCCTGGATGACCGGGCAGGTTGTGCCGTATTGATGGAGTTGATCAATGAATTCCATCAAGCAGCCGATTTGGCGCATGGCGATATCCATTTCGCCTTCACTGTACAAGAAGAGGTCGGGCTGCGCGGCGCTTCCGTCTTGAGCGCGAACCTGCAGCCGGATTTCGCTTTGGCGATCGATACGACGCCGACGAGTGACACCCATGATGTGCTCATGACTGGCACCCGAAAACTGGGCGCTGGGCCGTGCATCAAGATTACGGATAAGTCCTTGATTTCGCATCCTTTGGTGACGGGGCTGTTGGAGAAAGTGGCCAGCGAGCAAGCGATCCCATATCAACAGGAGATCTTTATGGGCATCGGCACAGACGCCGGGGCCATCCATATGACACATAAAGGCGTCTCTTCCGGAGTTGTCTCGATTCCTTCCCGTTATACGCATACACCGATTGAAATCGTGGACCTGGAAGATTTGGGTCATACAGTGGATTTGGTGAAACACTTTATTTTATCGTCGAATGAATTGAGCGGAAAAAATTTCTTGGATACCTAACAGCATTCCAAAATGCCTTTTTGCTTGTGAACCTTAGGGGGAACGAGTGGAAAGGCGTTTTTTCTTTTGTGAAATTTACGGTTTCTAAGCAAATTTCTTCAAATTCCAGAAAATTGAAACTTAAGCTTAGTTATTTCGTATTATAAACAAAGGAGATGGTCGGGATGCAGAAAGGAGCAAGTAAATTGAAGTTGGCGCTGGCGGTATTGATTGCGCTCGCGGCAGTGTTCACTATAGGCGGGTGTATGGCGGCGAAAGCGGACGACCCGAAGATGGAAACGATTGAGCGGGTATTGGAGCTGCAATTCAACGGGCCGGACGAGGAGTTTTTGGAGGCGATGTGGAATCCTGCCAACAAACAAATCGTGGATGGCGTCGAAGTGAATGAGGCATTTGAACAGCAAGTGGACGACAAATATGGAGCCTATTTCACCGACAGTGAATTGGATCAATTCATGCGGGTGTTCGGTACCTATTTTCCGGGATTGGCTGATATTTATGGTTACGAGTTGCGCTTGGAAGACGTGGACATCGAGTTGAGCGATACGGTGGCGAACCGTTACCTGTTCACGGCAGAAGTGGCGTTTCAGAAAAAAGGCGGAAAAGAGCAGCGCGCTGAAGTGGGAGGCGTCGTGTTATTCTCGACCGTCCAAGAAGGCAAGATCGGCAAGTTCACTTATACGGACGATCAAGGCTTATCGGAACGCTTAAAACAATAACGATCGAGTGGGAGGGATGACGATGTTCAATGAATCACCGAAATGCCAAATGTGCGGCAGGGAAATCGAGGGTGGTGAATTAGTGGAGCTCCAGATGCGTTATCCGAAGCGCAAAGGGTTCGCGGAGGTCAAAGCGTACTTAAAACTCGAGGCCAAGTTTACCTGCGATGGGTGCTCGAAAAGCAAAAAATAACGAAAGCCCCCGTCCGAACGGCTTCCGGGGGGTGTGGAAGGCCGTTCGGACGGGGGCTTTCAAATGGCTTAACTTTCGGCAAGGAATCCTTCTTCAAAGATGCCAAGCAAATGGTCAAGTGTGATCGGGTCGCTATAAGTCGAAGCTTTCGTATTGATTTCAATGACGCGCTCTTCGCTTACGGCAGGGATATTGTTCCAGACATCGGTTTCCATGAATGAGTTGTCGACATCCGGGTTTTTGCTGAGGACGACGTAATCCCCTGCAAAGTCAGGCAATACTTCGAGCGAGAATGTGTGGACGCCCGCTTCAAGAGCCAGTTCCTCGACTTTTTCAGGCATGTTCAAGCCCATTTCCTGATAGAGGATTTCGGTGCCGCGTGCGTAATTATCACCGAATACATAGAATTCCTTATTGCCGCTTTCGATGACCGAAACAGTGGCGTCTTCACCGATTTTGGCGCGGATTTCTTCACCGGCAGCTTGTGCGCGGCTTTGGAAATCAGCGACCCAATCTTTCGCTTCCTGTTCTTTATTGAGCAATTTGCCGATTTCCACTTGCTGTTCCAAGTAATCGAGCTTGCCCCATGTAAAGGCAACGGTCGGTGCGATTTCGCTCATCTTGTCGAGATTTTTCATATGTGTGCCTGCGATGATAAGGTCCGGGTCCAATTCGATGATTTTCTCCAGATTGTCTTCCGTGACGATTTCCACATCGGACAGCATGTCTTCAAAAAGCGGATTGGCATTGGTCCATTCGTCGATGCCGACGATATTGCCTTCAAGCGCCAAGACATTCGGCCCGTTCGTCAAGGCGATGATGCGCTGTGGGTCTGTCGGCACTTCAACGGGACCCGTTTCCGATTCGTATGTAAATGTTTCCGCTGCTGCGTCTTGTTCCGGTTCTGCAGCGCCCGTATCTTCAGACGATTCGGCAGAGCCGCAAGCAGCGAGTACAGCCAATAGCAGTAAAAGCACGAACAATAATCCTGATTTTTTCAAGTTCTTCTTCTCCTTTAGTAGAAAATGATCCATCAATAATGATAATCATTTTCAATTAGATTCTTAGTTAATCCTACTTCTCTGCTTATGTATTGTCAACAAACTTATGGAAGATAATTTCGATAAGATTGCCAGTGTCGGGCGAGGTGGGCGATTATAAAAAATTTCAAAGGAAGTGGTCGGGGTGAATGTCGAGTTAACTCGGTTTCGGGTAAAACAAGGAAAATCGGGAGCAGTGGATGAATGGCTGAAGTTCTTGAACGATCACATGGAAGAAGTTCTTGTGACCTTGGAAGGCGAGAACATGTACATCGAGACCATTTTCCGGGAGACGCTGGACGGGAACGAGTACCTGTATTGGTATTCAATACAGGGAGAAAGCGGGCAGGCGGTGGAAACTTCAACGCATTGGATCGATGAAAAGCATATGGCGTACTGGCAGGAATGCATCGATCCTGATTTTGAAGCCGTCGATTTATCGGTCGAAGCGGTCATGATTCCTCCCCGTATCCGAAGCCAGATGAAGTAATAGAGATCAGAGCGGGCTGAAATAGAAGCCAGGCTCTTTTTTTACGAAAAATAACATCCAGCCCAAATTGTGCTTGCGCAATGAAAAACTAAGGTATATGATGTAAATCGTAACATTTACTCTTTGCGTTGATTCATACAACCGAACCGCTTGATCGAGAGTTTTTCAATACATAGCATACCTTTAGCCTGCTGCCACACGAGGCTAAAAAATTTTCGGTTTTATAAATCGTAATAATTACTTTTTAAAGATTCCTTACAGTCAATTAGCGAAAGAAAAGCTTGTATGACCGGCTAATTTTGCCGAAATTATTCAAAAAGGAGAAGATTTTATGAAGAAACTGTTAGTTTTACTCATTGCATTAGCCGCTATGGTGCTTTTATTGTCCGCATGTTCCGATTCATCGGCGGAGGGCGGGGAAGACGCCGTTAAAGAAGTGAATCTATTGTTCAATTTTGCGACCAATTCACTCGACCCGCACGTCGACACAAGCTATGTACCAGTGCGTGCTGGCATTGCCGAGACTATGGTTTATTTGAACGACGAAACTCTGGAGATCGAACCTTGGCTGGCGGAAAGCTGGTCGAGTGAGGATGGCCAGACTTGGACGTTCACCTTGCGCGAAGACGTGAAGTTTCAAAACGGTAAGCCGATGGATGGCGAAGCGGTAAAAGCTTCCTTGGAACGTGCCATGGCAGATAATATCGCCATCAAGAATGCGTTGCGCATCGAATCGATCACAGTCGAAGGGACGGAATTGACCATCAAAACGACGATGCCGTTCCCGGAATTCCCTTCTGAACTGGTGCATCCGAATACATCGATTATCGATGTCAGCGAAACCGATTTTATCAATAAACCAATCGGTACCGGGCCGTTTGCCGTGGCATCGTTTACGCCTGGCACGGCTGTAGACCTGGTGCGCTTCGAAGATTATTGGGACGGTGCTGCCAAACTGGAAAAAGCGAGATTTTCATTTAACGAAGACGCCAATGCCCGTTCGCTTGCACTTGAATCACAAGGTGCGGACATCGTGTTCCGCCCAGAAGTGGAGACGGTCGAACAGCTTGAAGCGATCGACGGGGTGACGGTCGAGTCGACTTCGACTTTCCGCGTCCATCAGATGACCATGAACTTACAGCGTGAGTCCTTGAAAGATGTGCATGTCCGCCAGGCGATCGATGCATTGATCGACCGGGAGATGATCGCTGAGACGATTTTGAGCGGCCATGCGGAAGTGGCAACCGGTCCTTTTCCGTCCTCCTTCTCCTTTTCACCGGATTATCCTAAAAAAGAGCGCGGAATCGATGAAGCGCGCAAGTTGTTGGAACAGGCAGGCTATACGGAACAGGACGGCGTGATGCAAAAAGATGGGGAGCCGTTGACCTGGACGCTATTGACGTATAGCGCACGCGCCGATTTGCCGTTAATTGCACAAGTGTTCCAATCAGATGCAGGACAGCTTGGCATTGAAGTAGTGATTGAGCAAATTGAAATCCCGGAAGAGCATATGGCCGCTAACCGTGACTGGGATTTGACGACTTATAGCAACTTAACGGCGCCGCGTGGGGATGCCGGCTATTATTTGAACGCGACTTATCATCCCGACGGCGCACTCAATTTCAGCGGTGCAGACGATGACAAGCTAACGGCGATGATCGATGAATTGAACCAGGTCGTCGGCCAGGAACAGCGTTCGGATATCGCAGAAGAAATCGCAAGCTACGTGGACGAGCAAATGTACAACTCATTTGTACTGCATCCGAACACGCTCGTTGCCTATAATTCCGACAAGGTAAAAAATTGGACGACGACAAGAAGCGAGTACTATATGCTGACAAACGAATTGGATGTGGAGTAAGTGATTCGCATCATTACTCGCCGCTTAGCCGAAGTTGTGGTCTTTCTATTATTGATCACGTTTGTCAGTTTCCTGTTCGCACGCATGGCGCCGGGAGACCCGGTGCTGTCGATCCTGCGCGTCGATGATTTATCGGTATCAGCTGAACAAGTGGAACAATTGCGAGAGGACATGGGGTTTAACGAGCCGTTGCTCGTCCAGTACGGCGAGTGGCTGGTAGATTTTGCCCGCTTGGATTTCGGGAATTCCTATATTTCCAACCAGCCCGTCATGGAGATGTTGTGGAATGGCGTTCCGGCAACTTTGGAATTGACGCTCGGCGGGTTGTTCGTCATGGTGCTGATCGCTTTGCCGCTTGGTTCGCTCGCTGCGCTTTACAGAGGCAGCTGGATCGACCAAGTGAGCCGCGGCTTGTCATTGCTCGGTGCAGCCGTTCCAAGTTTTTGGCTGGGCCTTATATTGATCGATCTGCTCGGTGTTCGCCTAGGATGGCTGCCGACAATGGGGAGGGACGGCTTGCATTCTGCCGTCCTTCCTTCTATTACGTTAGGGCTCGCCATTTCAAGTGTCTATGTCCGGCTATTGCGCTCGAGCTTGATTGATTCCTTGAATCAGGAAAATATTCGAGCTGCGCGCGCTCGCGGAATTTCAGAGCCGCGGATTTTCTTCAGCCATGTGCTGCGAGCGAGCTTGCCGCCGGTCATCACGGTATTTGGCGTCAGCCTAGGCAGCTTGATCGGTGGAGTCGTTGTCATTGAAGTGATTTTCGCCTATCCCGGAATCGGCAAGATGGTCGTTGATGCCATTCGCGGCAGGGATTATCCGATGATCCAGGGCTATATTTTTGTTATGGCCATCCTGGTATTTGTGATCAATAGCATCGTCGATCTATCATATCGTTATTTGAATCCGGAACTGCGCTTAAAAGGAAAGGGGAGAGTGTGATGACAAGCCGGCTTACTATAAATAGAACGCGTGCCACCAAGGTGTTTTTATCGGCTTTCCTAATCCTCATTGCTGCGATTGCGGTTTACGCATTCCTCATATTGAAGCATGACCCGTCATTCGTCGATTTGAATGAGCGCTTGCTCCCGATGAGCTGGCAGCATCCTTTTGGCACCGATCATTTGGGGCGTGATATGCTGACGCGCATCCTGCTCGGCTTTCAATTGACGGTGGGCTATGGCTTTTTGGCACTGTTGTTGGCGGTCGCCATCGGAGTGCCGATTGGCGTCATTGCTGGATTCAAGGGTGGCCTTGTCGATCGCCTGCTGATGAGGGTGGCGGATGCTTTTTTGGCGTTTCCGGACACGGTCGTCGCGATCGTGCTGAGCGGTTTGCTTGGTGCAGGCATCGAGAACTTGCTGCTGGCGATCATTTTGGTCAAATGGGTGAATTACGCGCGCCTTGCCCGCAGCACAGTTGTTACGGAACGGCAGAAAGATTACATCACCATGGCCAAGATCAACGGCTTGAGCGAATGGCGCATCATGTGGAAACATTTGTTTCCCCATTTGATTGGCCATATTTTGGTGCTCGCCAGCCTGGATTTAGGAAAAATCATTTTATTGATTTCTTCCTTGTCTTATATTGGACTCGGTGCCCAGCCGCCGGCGCCGGAATGGGGCGTGATGCTCAATGAAGCCCGCCCGTATTTCCAGACGGTTCCGGCCTTGATGATCTATCCGGGACTCGCCATTGTGACGGTCGTCTTGTTTTCCAATCTGTTCGGCGATTATTTGCGCGATAAATTTGACGTAAAAAAGGAAGTGGCGGAATGACTTTGCTTTCTGTACAAAATTTAACGGTCCAAGTTGGCGACGCACCGCTTGTAAAGGATGTTTCTTTCGAGATCCAAAAAGGCGAATGGCTCGCCATCATCGGGCAAAGCGGCAGCGGCAAAAGCGTCACCGCCTCCGCAATCGGCCGTTTGCTTGCACCGAATTTGAAAGCCCAGGGCAAAGCGCTTTATAATGGGAAAGATATCCTGCAGTTCGGTGCAAAAGAAATGCGCCGCTTGCGGGGCACTTCCATTTCCTATATCTTTCAGGACTATCAAGGTTCTTTTACGCCATTTCATACAATCGGCCGCCATTTTGAGGAATTTTTAAAAGCTCATTTCAAGCTGTCGAAAACGCAGCGCCGGGAAATGGCGGAACAAGCGCTGGTGTCGGTCGGCTTGCAGCCCGAGATGTATACACGCTACCCGTTTCAATTGAGCGGCGGGCAGCTTCAGCGCAGCTCGATCGCCTTGGCGCTTTTGACAAAGCCGGACCTCGTCATTGCAGACGAACCGACAGCGGCACTCGATAGCATTTCGGCTTTTAAAGTGCTTCGTTTGCTCGCGGACCTGCAGCAGGAAACCGGCTGTGCGATGCTGTTCATCACCCACGATCTGCGGCATGTGCGAAAACACGCCGATCAAATCATCGTGATGAAAGAAGGGGCAGTCGTCGAGAAAGGCGATAAGCAAAGCGTTCTGGACCAGCCGCAGCATGCTTACACCCGGTCGCTGATGACGGCATCACCAAGCTTATCCGCGGCATCCCAGCTGTTGAAGGGGGACGACACATCATGCGTTTATTGCAATTGAACGATGTTCAAAAGTCTTACCAGCCGGGCATTCCGGTACTAACAGACATTAACTTCTCGCTCGACCGGAAGGAATGTGTCGGGATTGTCGGCGAAAGCGGATGCGGCAAAAGCACCCTCGCCCGCTGCATTTTACAGTTGGAGGGGCTTGACCAAGGGGAGATTTTGTTTGAAGGCACGCCCTTGCACAATAAAACCGAACGGGAAATCCGCCCGTACCGGCGTCAATTGCAGACCGTCATGCAAAATCCGGCTTCTTCGCTGAACCCGAAATTGAAGATCCGCCATTCATTGATGGAGCCTTTTCGCCAGTACGGCGCACAAGTCTCCTTGACCCACTTCCAGCACGGCAGTGAAGAACAGCTCTCGCGCCAATTAATGGAAGCGGTAGAACTCTCGCCGGATTTGTTATCGCGCTATCCCCATGAACTGAGCGGCGGCCAGAAGCAGCGCATTTCGATTGCACGCGCCATCAGCTTGGAGCCGGCGCTTGTGGTGCTGGATGAACCGACTTCGAGCTTGGACGTCCTGACGCAAATGTCGATTTTGAAGCTGCTGGATCATCTCCGCGATGCATTGGACTTATCTTATTTATTCATTTCCCATGATCTGCTGGCCATTCAGGCATTGAGCCAAAAAATACTGGTCATGAAAGAAGGGCAGATCGTCGACCGTTTCGAAAAAGACGATTTGTTTGCACATGAACGCCACCCTTATACAAAACAATTGGTTTCTTTATTCGACTGAACAGGAGTGCACCATGAATCATAAAAAATATTTGGCGCTTGCCTTGCCTTTAACCTTTTCAACCGTGACGACGCCTTTGCTCGGGGCCGTGGATACGGCGGTCGTCGGGCAGTTGCCGGACCCCGCTTATCTCGGGGGCGTCGCGATCGGCACCGTAATCTTCAATACGATGTACTGGCTGTTCGGCTTTTTGCGCGTCAGCACGTCAGGCTTTGCCGCACAAGCACTCGGCGCCCGGGATGAGCTGCAGGAGACGCTGTCGTTTATCCGGCCGTTTTTCATCGCGCTGTTAATCGGGCTCGTTTTCCTGATCCTCCAAAACCCGATCGCGACAGCGGCGATGGCTTTGCTAAACCCGGCTCAGGACGTAGAAGCATTGGCGCTGGATTATTTCCATATCCGCGTGTGGGGCGTGCCGGTGACATTCATCAATTACGTCATTCTCGGCTGGCTGATGGGCATGTCGCGCATCCGCCTTGCGGTAACAATCCAAATCGCCATGAACTTATTGAACATCGCGCTCGATTTGCTGTTCGTGACGGGATTCGCCTGGGGCGTCACCGGGGTCGCATCGGCCACCTTGATCGCTGAAGTGAGCGCCATGGTTTTGGGCATTTACTTCCTCGTGAAACGGACGCAATTCACGCTGAAGCTATTGCCGCTTCAGCAGATTTTCGAAGGCGCGGCTTTGAAAAAGATGATCGCTGTCAATCAGGATTTGTTTATCCGGACGATCTGCCTGCTCGCCGTTTTCAATATCTTTACATACAAAAGTGCGTCGTTTGGCACCGAGACATTGGCTGCCAATGCCGTGCTGCTCCAAATCCATTATTTGATGGCGTATTTTTTCGACGGCTTCTCGAACGCTTCGAGCATTTTATCCGGCAAAGCGGTCGGGTCGAAGGACGAGGGCTTGTATAAACGCACGCTCGCTTTGGCCAGCCAATGGGCGCTGATCACGGCGTTGTTTTTGACGGCTGTGTATTGGCTGTTCAGCGGCCCGGTCATCCGGCTGTTTACCGGAATCCCGGAAGTCATCACCATCGCCTCCGATTACAGCCTGTGGCTATTGCTGTTTCCGATTTCCACAAGCATCGGCATCATTTTCTACGGCATTTTCACGGGAGCTACCGAAACAGCGCCTGTCCGGAAGTCGATGATGATGGCATTGCTGCTGTTTTTGGCCGTCTATTTCCTCGCTGTGCCCCTGTTCGGCAACCACGGATTATGGCTTTCATTCATTGCGTTTAGTGCGGGCCGTTCAATTTTCCTTTCCTTGTATGTGCCAAAGTTGAACCGGCATTTTTCTGCTTGAGTTATTTTTTCAATAAATTCCCATCTTCCTATTCCTTTTATTTTTCAAAAATGATAGGATGGAAAAAATGGGGATTTGTGTACTGTCTAAATGTGCTATGAGGCATTGGAGCAGTTCCATGGAAACGGAGCAATTGCGATGCTGAAAATAATTCGTGTCATTCTGCAATTAAGCGTCATCGGAATGGGAAGCTATACGTTATTTACCGAAAAATTGGTTTTGACGCCGCTCGTCATGCTGCTCGCAGGATTGTTTATGCTGGTTGCAGGGTTTGAACGGATCGAAAAAAACCAAAAAGAATTTTGGGGTTATGCTTTTGTGGTCATTTCGCTGTTTTTGCTGACAGTGTCATGGCAAAACTACTTCTTGGCGGCTTAATGGGCGCCTAATCGGATATGGAATGGGGAAGCGAAATGTCGAATATGGGGATGTTTGGAATGGGCAGTTGGATGGTGATCGTCTCGGCGCTGCTATTTGTAGCTAGTTTCTACTTTACGTTGACATTTTTTGAGTATTTGAAATCGGAAGACGAACGCGTGCGCAAACAATCGAAAATCGCGGCCGTGATTTGTTTGGCCGTTGCATTATTGCTTCCGGCTGTCTATCAGCTGTATTTTGTGAATGAAATGATGCGTTAAATGCATTGTTTGAACAGTAAAAAGCCGAAGCCCTAAAGGAGGGTTTCGGCTTTTTGGCGGAGTGAATGAAATTTTCCATCGACTGGATAAAGCCCGGAATTTAAGGTGCGCTTTGTCTTCAAGAAAGGCTTTGAAAGTTATCGGCTGCATGTGCTGATAAAGGGTTTTCCAAGGAGTTTGTAGAAGTTTACACCATGACTGGAAGGGGATATGAATTGTGGATAATATGATGAGGTTCAATATTGGCGATATCATTGCAACGTTCTTCCTTCTCGGCTTTTTCATTTTGGCGATTGTGCTGGTAGTAGTTGCCGTAAAGGCAGCGGCCAACAAGAACAAAAAGCTGCCGACGGATGAATCGGATTTGCAAAAACGCATCAAGGCACTGGAAATGCGTGTGGAAAAGCTGGAGAATGAACACTGAGAAGAATATAAGGATCGATAGCGAAAGGGGGAAACGGAAGTGGAGATGCCTGGTGGAATCACGGTGGCGCTTATCATCTTTGGTTTGTTTCTGCTCATTACCGGGCTTTTGGTCGGCAGTATCCTCATGATGCTGAAAAAGAGTAAGTCCAATAAAGTGGACGATGTGCCAAATCAACAAACACCTGTAAAAAGCGTCAAAGTAGAGGAACAGGAAACGCGGGAAGACGATCAACGGTAAGGAGCGGGAAAGATTGCCGCTTCTTTTTTTCATCATAAAAATAGGAAGAGGTGCTCCAATGCAATGTGAATGGCCGAAAGGCGACGAACGAATGCAGGCTTACCATGACGAGGAATGGTGCCGGCCAAGCCGCGATGAACGTTATTTATTTGAAATGCTGAGCTTAGAAGGCGCCCAAGCAGGCTTATCCTGGCAGATCGTGCTGTCAAAACGCGATAGCTACAAAGACGCTTTTCAAAACTTCGATATAGACTATTGCGCCGCATTGACGGACGAAGCACTTGCTGAGATCAAGGAGCAATACGGCGTGATCAAACATGGCGCCAAGCTCCAATCCGTCCGGACGAATGCGCGGGCGGTGAAGGAGGTCCAATTGGAATTCACCAGTTTTGCCGAGTATTTATGGAGCTTCACGGACGGCCAAGCGGTGATCAACAAATGGCAATCAGACGGGCAAATCCCCGCCCAATCGGAATTGTCGGTAAAGCTCAGCAAGGATTTGAAAAAACGCGGCTTTAAATTTGTCGGCCCGGTCACGAGCTATTCGTTTCTTCAGGCAGTAGGAATCGTCGACGATCATATAATCAGCTGTCCATTCCACAGCGCGAACCGAAAATAAATTAAAAAATTGGGAACAGTTGGAATTCTATATAGGCGCTCTTCCATTTTTATGCTAAAATATGGAAAAGGGGTGAGCGAGATGAAGCTGATATGCCAGGCAGCAGCTGGTGCCATTATGGTCCATCTTTTGTATTGGATTGTCACATTTATGGTCGGGTATGCGAAAACGATGCTGTATCAGCCGAATATCGAAGCGTTATGGGCGAATGAGCACGTGTTGCAGTCGGAAGTGTCATTCGGCTATACGGTTTCGCCGATCGGATACGTGGCCAGTTTTCTCGCTATGGCCATGCTGTTCTGGTGCCTGCTTGCCCTTTACAAGAAATTCGCTTCCAAGCCAAGTTGGTAAAGTTTAATTGCAATGAAGATTCTGTAGAGACCGTCGAAATGATGGTCTCTTTTTGCATATGTGAAGATTGCGGAACAGACTAAGCTGCTCGTTCGAATGGGGATTCGGCGCCTTCAGTGCAGGAATCCGCTTTTTCATCTCATGGCTTTGCACAAAAGGCTTATTTTCTTTAATCCTTAAGCAAAATGGTTTATAATTGTCCGTTAGTAGTAGAAATTTTGTGTCACACAGGCATACAATAGATGATGGATTTAACACGGAAGCGGTGGACTCGAAAAGCCGCTAATACTTGCGTAGAAAAGGAAGGTATACATGAGCAATAGAGAAACTGATACAGATGTAATCTTAATCGGTGCCGGTATTATGAGTGCGACTTTGGGGATTCTCCTAAAAGAATTATCTCCAGACATGAAAATCAATGTGTTCGAGAAATTGTCGAGCCCAGGCGAAGAAAGTTCAAACGAATGGAACAACGCCGGCACTGGCCACGCAGCCCTTTGTGAATTGAACTATACGAAAGAAAAACCGGATGGCACGATGGATATCAGCAAAGCCATCGACGTCAACGAGCAATTCCAGGTGTCAGCCCAGTTCTGGTCCCATCTCGTGAAAACTGGATTATTGAAAAACCCGGAAGACTTCATTCGCCCACTTCCGCACATCAGCATGGTGCAAGGCGAAGACAATATCCGTTTCTTGAAAAAACGTTTTGACGCAATGATTGAAAACCCGCTCTTTACAGGCATGGAATTTTCCGACGACCCGGAAGTGCTGAAAGAATGGATGCCGTTGATCATGGCGAACCGCCAAGACAACGAGCCGATTGCGGCGACGAAAATCGATACGGGCACGGACGTCAACTTCGGCGCTTTGACGCGCATGCTGTTTGACCGTCTCGTAAAAGAAGACGTTAACGTCCACTATCGCCATGCGGTGCAGGATTTGAAACAAATGAAAGATGGCCGTTGGTTGCTGAAAGTTAAAAACTTGGAGACCGGCAAACTCGACGTACACACAGCGAAGTTCGTCTTTATCGGCGGCGGCGGTGCAAGCATCCACTTGCTCCAAAAATCAGGCATCCCGGAATCGAAGCATATCGGCGGATTCCCGGTCAGTGGACTATTTATGGTCTGCAAAAACCCGGAAGTCATCGAACAGCATCATGCGAAAGTTTACGGGAAAGCGAAAGTCGGCGCACCGCCGATGTCCGTGCCTCACTTGGACACTCGTTTTATCGACGACAAGAAATCCTTGTTGTTCGGGCCATTCGCAGGATTTACGCCGAAGTTCCTGAAAACCGGTTCTTACATGGACTTGGTGGCATCCGTCAAGCCGAATAACGTATTGACGATGCTGTCGGGCGGAGCGAAAAACTTGTCGTTGACGCAATACTTGATTCAGCAAGTCATCCAGTCGAAAGAACAGCGCATGGAAGAATTGCGCGAATTCGTCCCGAATGCGAAAAGTGATGACTGGGAACTTGTCGTTGCAGGGCAACGCGTCCAGGTCATTAAAGATACCGATGCAGGCGGCAAAGGCACGCTGCAATTCGGTACCGAGCTCGTCACTTCATCTGACGGCAGCATCTCTGCGCTGCTTGGGGCATCGCCTGGAGCTTCGACAGCAGTTCACGTCATGCTGAAGCTGCTCGCGAACTGCTTCCCTCAGGAATTGGAAAAATGGGAGCCGCAAATCAAGGAAATGATCCCGTCCTACGGCAAATCCTTGATGGACAATGATGAACTATTAAAACATGTTCATAAATATACAGCCGAAACGCTGGACTTGAATGAAGTAAAACCGGCCGACCACGCGCCGGAAGATTTGACACCGCAAATTTAATCGATTAAAAACCGCTGAGAAATTCTCAGCGGTTTTTTGTATTGGTTGGGTGGCCAGTTTTAAAAGAGACGAAAGAAACCCCCTGCCGATTTTTCGGAGGGGGTAATGGGTGCTTAATTTCTGAAGTAAGGCGTTTTCTTCAATGCTGCTACGACAGGGATGGCGAGTGCCAAGCCGACTGCGTTTTGTACCAGGTTTCCTGGAATAGAGGCTGCCGGGATGATCCAGCTGCTGAAGATGATCGCTTCACCGATATAATAGATGGCGACCATGACCGGAATGGAAAGCGCCGCAGCCAGGATGTTGAAGCCGAGGCTTTCGCCGCCGCGCCCGCCCGACCAAGCGATTTTCCCAACCAAATAGCCTTGCAAGCCGCGTGCGATGATGGTGATCGGTGCCCACAGCGTCCAGCCTGATACTAAATCGAAGAGCCCCATCCCGACAGCTCCGGCGATGGCGCCTTTTTTCGGCCCGAACAATAGCGCTGCCGTGAACAGCATCGTCGTGCCAAGGTGGACGAGTCCGCCATTTGCCGCGATCGGCAAGCGGATATTGAGCAGCATCGTCGCCACAAAAACAAGTGCGATGAGCATCGAAGTGATGATCAAATCATAAGTTTTGGAACTCGAATACGTCGTGGTTTTTTGCATGAAATGATTCCTTCTTTCTTGGACATCACCAGGCGCAAGGCCCTCCAGCAATGCCGTGTAGTTTTGAACTACTGTAGCAAGGAATTGACCTAGTTAAAAGTATCAATTCTGAATAATTTTTAGAGGTCAGTTTAATATCTGGAAAATGGGCAATGTTAAATGCAAGCTGAAAAATGAAATCTCTTAGAACTCTTCTTTACCATTAACAATGAATTCAATCGGTTACGAAAGGAACGATGAGATGCTTGGGACGATTTTGATCGGTTTAACCCTTTTGTTTATGGTGGCGAATCTATGGTTCTTTTTCACGAAACGGAAGTTCCGCAACAGCAATTTTCATCCTCCTCTGTTCCAGAAATTATTCTATTCGCTGATTGGCATCACTATTGGATTTGCCGTCCTTTACTATTTGCTCGGAAAACAACATGACGTGATCCGGATCGCCACTCCGGAAGGGCAAGACGGAGCCCATAGTTTTTGGGATTATCTATACTTCAGCGGAACGACCATGCTGTCGGTGGGGTATGGAGATCTTGTGCCGGTCGGCAGTGCCCGCTTTTTTTCACTGGTTCAGGCAGCCATTGGCTTGTTGCTGCCGACAGCGTATTTTGCCAAAATCCTCAAGGACGGCGGGGGCGAAAAAGGAAGTGTCGAGCAAGAAGAAGCCCATGAATCGAAGGAGAAAAAAGAGGGGCAGCAATAGCGTGAAGTTGACAGGACGGGGCGGATAGGCTATTGTTAACTACGCGATGAGCTAAGCTGCATAAGACGGACAGGCATTCCTTTATGGAACACGTTGTGGAGCGTGGCCTGATACGCCGCAGCTATCGATACATCCCGCATTTATGCGGGGTGTTTTTTAATGCCCAAAAAACCCCGTATGCCGGAATTCAGCATACGGGGTTTTCAATTAGTTCAATAAGCGAGCCAGCCGGAATCCGCGGTGATGACGGTGCCGTTGACGAAGCTTGATTCATCGGAAGCAAGGAACAAGGCGACATAGGCGATTTCATCCGGTTTGCCGATGCGCGGGTTGACCGCCATGCCGGGTTGCGTACGGCCCATGCCGAATTCACTGATGTGGGTCATGGTAGAGCCGATATTGGTCTCGACGCCACCGGGTGCGATTGCGTTGCAACGGATGCCGCTATTGGCATACATAAAGCCGGTATTTTTCGTAAAGCCGATGACCGCGTGCTTCGATGCGGTATACGTAGCGCCGGCACGCGCTCCTTGCAAGCCGCCAGCGGATGCGATGTTGATGATATTGCCGGAGCCTTTTTCAAGGAATACTTTCAGCGCTTTTCGGGTGGCGCGCATGACGCCAGTCGTATTGATTGCAAAAATGCGCTCCCAGCTGTCGTCTTCGATGTCTGCGGCAGCTTCGAAATTGTCCATGATGCCGGCATTATTGACAAGGACATCAAGCGTGCCATATTCAGCGACAGTGCTATCGACCAACGCTTGGATATCTGCTTCTTTTGCGACATTGCAAGCTACAGCAATTGCTTCACCGCCGCTGGATTTGATTTCTTCAACGACAGCATCGGCCCCTTGCTGGTTAATATCGGAGACCACGACTTTCGCGCCTTCTTTGGCATACAAGACGGCGATGGATTTTCCCATGCCGGAAGCGGCCCCGGTGACGATCGCTACTTTTCCTTCCAATCTCATCTGATTCATCCTTTCGTCGACTAAATTTTAACGCTCCAATTCGCAGGCGGCTTTGAGATTTTCAAGTGTATGGCGAAGGGTATTTCTCTCCAGCCGGTCATAGACCAGCCGCTCGGTGAAACGGTCGAAAGCGCTGTGGGGCAAATCGATTTCCAATTCGAAAACAGCTTCAGTTCCACCTTCCATCGAGCGGTAATGGCTCTTCTGGTGGGCGATAAAGCTGCCGGTGATGATGCCTTCCCAAAATCCTTCATCGCCGCTGCGTTCACAGCGGACCACATTGATCGTAACCGGGAAGCGCAAGCCGACAATGGAAAACACCGTCTCGACTTCAGTGCCTGCTTCGCCGGTGCCTTCGATCCTTTCCGGTTTGGATAAATGATTGTAGAAACTCGTCCAGTTTCCGGGCTTCTTGGCGAACTGGAACACTTCGTCGATCGGCGCTTGGATGAATATGCTTTGATGGGCACGGGCCATTGCGATCTCCCCCTTGGAATCAAGCTATCAATTAATATCTGAAAATTAAGTCTATTATAAGTCTAAAGCACTGTATGTGTAAAGCTCATCCGCTTGAAGACGAACGCGGCATGCCGGATAATGAAAGTAAGACAATATCACGCAGAAGAAAGGGGCCGCTATGGAATTTTGGATCAGCGATAAACATATCCGCAAATTATGCGGCCAGGCTGCCTATAAAAAAGGCCAAGCGTTTCAAATGGCCGGAAAAGTCAATATTACAGAAGCCAGTGACCAGTCCATAACAGCTATCGTCGAAGGACGCAGCTCATTCCACGTTGAGTTAACCCGCTCCCAAGCGGGGACCATCCATGCAGAATGCAGCTGCCCGCCTGTCGGATTCATCCATACATATTGCCATCACATTGCAGCGGTGATGATAGCCGCAGAAGAACTCGGCCAGCGGGAGCGCCCGCTGGCTGAGCAGATGTTCGGCTTGTTCGAAGAAGAAGACAAGCCTTCTACCAGGCTGCATCGCTTCGACCGGCGCGTTCCGTATCACGTCGAAGCAACTGTACGCAGCGGAGGCAAAGAACATTTGGCGCTGACGTTGAGGAGCGGCACGGCCATCTTGAAAAATGTCCGGGATCCCCTGCGTTTCGTATCGGCCCTGTCAAACGGCCAATACGAGGAGACCGCAGCGATTCCCTACGACCCGAGCCGCCATGCACTTGAACAATCGGTCCTGGAGCTGCTTCAAGTGCTCGATAAAAGCAATCCCCGGCCGGATGAAAACGGAAAATTGCTCATTACCGCAAGCGATTGGGAGCGCTTATTGCCTCTGCTTCGCGAAATAACGCATGCCAAATTCGAAAATCCGCTCGGGGAAGTGCTGCCGTTTCACGTAACGGATACACTGCCGGTGTCGTTTCGACTGGACCACGGCACTAGCGGATACCGATTGATCGTCCGTGGTTTGGAGCGTCTTCAAATTTTTCCGAAATACGGCGTTGCCTTAACGGAAGAATCGATTGTCCAGCCGGCCACAGCCGATATGAAGCGTCTGTCGGGCTTGCAGGAATTGATGCAAGGGGCGGGCGAGGAGCTGCCGGTCGCAGAAAGCCAAGTCGCCCATATGATGAAAGCGGTCTTGCCGGGGCTGGAAAAACTCGGGCCGGTCATCGTCACGGAAAAGGCGATTGAGAAAATCGGAGAAACGCCGCTGCGCGCGAAATTGTATCTCGACCGTGTGCGCAGCCGGATGCTTGCAGGCCTTGAGTTTCATTATGGTCAGCTCATCATCAATCCATGCGAAGAGCCCGACGGAACCTATCGTCAGTATCCTGGCGTGTTTCGCCAGCTCGAAAAAGAACGGGCCATCATGGACTTGATGGAGTCGGGGCGGCTGACGAAAACGGACGGCGGTTTCTATCTCCAGGACGAAGAAGCGGAATATGATTTCCTTTACGATACGGTGCCGCTGCTGGAACAATGGCTCGAGGTCTATGCGACGACTTCGGTGAAAATGCGCATCCAAAAAACCTTGCCAGGTCCGAAAATCCGTGTCAATTTGCCGAAAGACCGGACCGATTGGCTGGAGTTCCGCTTCGATCTCGGGGGCATACCGGAAGAAGAATTGCGGGGAATCATCCGCGCCATCCGTGAGAAAAAGCGTTATTTCCGCATCCCTAACGGTACGTTAGTGTCGCTCGAAACGCCGGGCATGGCGGCGTTTGAGGAATATTTGGCTGTCATGAACATCGATGAAGATAATTTTGAACGCATCCAGCGCATCCCGCTGCTGGAAGGCATGCGGCTTGCCGGAAGCCTCGAACAGCACGAGTTATCGGAGACCGGCGCGGAATTTGCGCGCTTGTTGAAAGAGCTGCACCACCCGTGGACGCAAGCACAACAATTGCCGGAACGTTTTGAAGGCGTTTTGCGGGATTACCAAAAGCGCGGATTCAGCTGGTTCCGTTTGCTTGCGAAGTATGGGTTCGGCGGCATATTGGCAGATGAGATGGGACTCGGAAAAACCGTCCAAAGCATCGCTTTCGTACAATCGGTGCTAGAAGACATCCGCAAGAGCGACGAGCCGGCGCTGATCGTTGCGCCTTCTTCGCTCATGTACAATTGGCAAGCCGAATTTGAGCGTTTTGCACCGGAGATCCAGACGGTCATCGTCGACGGCCCGAAAGCAAAGCGGACGCAAGCTTTGAACAAGCCCGGTGATGTGTATATCACATCCTATCCGGCGCTGCGGATGGACCGGGGGGCGTATAAAGATTGGACCTTCCATACGATTTTCTTCGATGAAGCCCAAGCCTTTAAAAATCCGGCGACCCAAACCGCAAAAGCCGTGAAAGAGCTGAACGCCCGGCATCGTTTTGCGCTCACTGGGACGCCTATCGAAAACTCGCTCGATGAATTGTGGTCGATCTTCCACGTCGTTTTTCCGGCGCTGCTTCCGGACCGCAGCCAGTTTGCGGAACTGCGCAACGCCGATATCGCGAAGCGCGTGCGGCCGTTCCTGTTGCGCCGGACGAAAGCGGAAGTGCTCGGCGAAGTGCCGCAAAAAATCGAGCGTATCGAACATTCCGAACTCCACGAAGAGCAGAAGAAACTGTACACGGCGTATCTTGCGGAACTGCGCCACGAAGCCTTGAAGCATCTGCGCGATAATAGCATGCGCAAAAACCGCATCCGCATCCTTGCGGGACTGACGCGTCTGCGGCAATTGTGCTGTCACCCGTCGTTATTTGTGGAAGATTATAAAGGCGGCTCGGCGAAGTTCGAGCAATTGCTGGAAATCTTGGAAGAGGCTCGTCTGACGGGGCGCCGCGTATTGGTGTTTTCCCAGTTTACGGGCATGCTCAATATTATTGGACAGTCGCTGTTGCGCTCAGGAAGGTCGTATTTCTATTTGGATGGTTCGACGCCGCCGAAAGAGCGCGTGCAATTATGCGACCGCTTTAACGAAGGCGAAGAGGACTTGTTTTTGATTTCCTTGAAAGCGGGCGGAACCGGACTCAATTTGACGGGGGCCGACACAGTCATTTTGTATGATTTGTGGTGGAACCCGGCCGTCGAACAGCAGGCAGCGGACCGTGCGCACCGGATGGGGCAGAAGCGGGAAGTGCAAGTGCTGCGATTAGTGGCGAAGGGGACGATTGAAGAGAAGATGTACGACCTGCAACTGCGCAAGAAGGATTTGGTGGATGAGATGATCCAATCCGGTTCAGAAGCCGTGCAGTCGATGAGTGAAGAGGACATTCGAGAGATTTTGATGATTTGAATGAACTGTAGATCTTCACATAGGGGGGGGTGAGCTTCGAGCGGAAATCGAATTTCCTTGTCGCATAAATGCCGTTTTCTCAATCCTTTATTTTATAGGTAATGAAAAAGTGCCTAGCCTTCAGGAATTTTATAGAAAATCCAACAACTGCTTTTACAGCAGTAAAGAGATAACTACCTCTTACTTTTTCTACTAAGCTTAGTTCCAGCATGTGAACAGTAAAGCGACGGCTACTCTTGCGCATATTTGATTCAATGAAATCAAAAAGCAGCCTCGCGCATACGGGTGAAGCGAAGTAATGAGACAGCGGGTTTCTGGCTCATTGCGAAAGCTCAACCCCAAGCGAGGCTGCGATTATTTATGTACTGAATGAACAGTGATTGCTCACAAAAACAAAGAAGTTTAGCTATCGCATATACTCTAAAAACACGAAAAGCTCTCCCTAAGAGGAAGAGCTTTTTGCTATCTCTTAACGATATAAGCCATGTGACGGCCGCATTGTCTGTCTTCGCGGTAGGAAAAGCCGTTTGTGCTTTTGAAGGTGCAGCTCCGGTCGATGTCGATGTGTTCGGCGGGAATGCCTGCGCGTTCCAACTGGGTTTTGACGGTGAGCTGATTGTCGATATGGTATTTCCCGGTTTCTTCGTTGAATTCGATGAACGGATCGGCATAGCCGAGTGCTTTGAATTTTACATAGACGTCTTCGTCCACTTCAAATTTCTCCTGGCTGAGCGCCATGCCGATCTGGACGCGGAACCCTTCCGGCGCACAGTTTTCATTAGCGATTAAATGGGCAAACAAATGCGGTATGAGTTCCTTCACGGTGCCTTGCCATCCGGAATGAACGGCGCCGATCAACTCTTCCGTTGCGTGATAGAAGGTCACCGGCACACAATCGGCGGCGAAACTTGAGAGAACAAGCCCAGTGTCGCGTGTGTAGAGCGCATCGGTATCCGCAATCGCATCGTCTAAAATGCGGGCGCCTTTGCCTGCGTCCCCATGTGACACTTTTCGGAAATGGTTGCTGTGGGTTTGATTGGCGCAGACGAGTTCATCGATGGTGTAGCCAAGTGAAGCAAGCAAGGCTTTACGGTTTTCGAGTGAATGCTCACGCTGGTTCCCGGCGTGGAGCGCCAAGTTATTGCCGCCGCTTGTCTGCGGGTCTTTTACGGTCAGGCCCGCGATATAGGAATCGTTGTCGATATAAGTTTTACGTTTCACGTCTATCCCCTCCGCTCCCATTGTAGCGAAGGCGCAGCGCGTTCGCCAATAGATGGCAAGCGAATTCGGATTTTTCGTCTTTCCGGAGCGATTGAAAGGCCGGGCCCATCGATTATTTGGTAAGATAGGAAAAAAGAAAGTCGAGGTGATGGCATGGAACCGGAAAAGATTTTGAAAAAAGTCAAAGGGCGGGTGCCTGAAGTACTCGGCAACCGGGATTTCTCGAAATATGCGATTCTTCTCCCATTGATTGAAAAAGAAGACGGCGTCCATATCCTGTTTGAAGTGCGTTCGTTTGAAATGAGGCGCCAGCCGGGAGAAATATGCTTCCCAGGCGGGCGCATCGACCGCGGGGATGAAGATGAAGAAGAGACGGCTTTGCGTGAGACGATGGAAGAGCTCGGCATCCAAAAAGAGGCGATCAGCAATGTGTTTCCGCTCGATTACATTGTCTCGCCATTTGGCATGATCGTCTATTCGTTTGCGGGCTTTATCGACCCTAAAACGGATTTCAAACCGAATCCACCGGAAGTCGACAGTGTCTTCACGGTGCCGCTGAAATTTTTCCTTGAAAACGAGCCGCGCGTGTACCGCATTGATTTCGATATTCAGCCAGAGGAAAGTTTTCCGTATGACTTGATTGCCGGTGGCGAAAACTACAGATGGCGTGCACGTCAAGTGGATGAATTTTTCTATTTATACGAAGACCGCGTCATTTGGGGACTAACAGCGAAAATTCTTATGCATTTCATGGAATTAATCCGCTGAGCCGATGGTCCGATATTTGGTGAATTTGGCGAACAGCCTTTTCAGTACTTAGCAAAGTGTGTATAATTATTCGAAATCGTGAAAATAAAAACATACTGCAAAAGGGGATATGACCATGACGACTTATCAATTGGAAGTAATCGAAAATACTGAGAAGAAAGACAAGCCGGCACAAGACCAGATTCCATTCGGCCAAACTTTCACTGATCATATGTACATCATGGAATACCAAACGGATAAAGGTTGGCATGATCCGAAAATCGTGCCATATAGTCCGATCTCCTTGGATCCGGCAGCTATGATTTTCCATTACGGGCAGACAGTATTTGAAGGCATGAAAGCCTACCGCACAGAAGACGGGCGCGTATTGCTGTTCCGTCCAGAGAAGAACTTTGAGCGCCTCAACCTATCGAGTGAGCGCCTTAGCATCCCTCCGGTCGACGAAGACTTGGCGCTTGAGCACTTGAAGCAATTGATCAAGCTCGAAAAAGACTGGGTGCCGAAAACGCCGGGCACGTCGCTTTATATCCGTCCGTACATCATCTCAACGGATGCCAACTTAGCAGTAGGGCCATCATCTACATATAAATACATGGTCATCCTGTCGCCTGTCGGCTCTTATTTCCCAGGGGGCTTGCAGCCGGTTGTCATCCATGTCGAAGACAAGTTCACGCGCGCGGTCAAAGGCGGTACGGGAATGGCAAAAACGGCGGGTAACTATTCTTCCGGCTACCAGGCGCAAGCGAATGCCAAGAAAGAAGGCAACGCGGACGTGCTGTGGCTGGATGGTGTCGAGAAGCGCTATATCGAAGAAGTCGGCAGTATGAACATTTTCTTTAAAATCGACGGGGAAGTGTTCACTCCTGAGCTCAACGGCAGCATCCTGAAAGGCATCACGCGCATGTCGATCATCGAATTGTTGAACTCCTGGGGCATTGCGGTGACGGAAAAACGCATGGCCATCGATGAACTTTACGAAGCGTACCAAGCCGGAAAAGTCGAAGAAGTCTTCGGTACAGGAACGGCTGCGGTCATTTCCCCGGTCGGCGAACTCAATTGGCAAGGCCAGAAAATGATCATCAACAACCACGAGATCGGTGAATTGTCGCAAAAGCTGTACGACACGATCACCGGCATCCAAACAGGCAAAGTCGAAGACACATTGGACTGGACCGTGGAAATCAACTAAATCAGTGCATGTAAAAAGCCCGGACATCAATTGTCCGGGCTTTTTTTCTGTTCGTATTTCTTCAGTAGGTACGACAGCCATTTGGCAGGGGCGTAGTCGTAGATATTGGCTTGTAAGCCGAGGAGGATGGCGCGTCTTGGCGTTTCCAACTGGAGCTCCTCGGCAAGCAGCGAGAACGATTCGGCGATGAGCGGCGGGTGCTGTTCATCTTCCAGTAATTCAGTGATCACCGACAGCAACTTTTCGGCGGTGGTCACTTCTTCGGGGCCGGGCATCGGCAATTCGACCATTTCTTCTGTCAGGTAAGCCGTATGGGAGTAAGCGGCCAGCACGTTGGTCTTTTCGACGAGCAGCTCTGCAATTTTTTCGATATCGTGCGGGTACGGATGGAACAGCACGAGCTGCGAGTAGATGCGCACGAAGCCTTTGATGGAAATGAGCAAGTCATAGCGGCGGCCTTGAAGCTGTTCGCCATACAACTCATCCAATAACGACAGCAGCGAACGGTCGATCCAAGTATCGTAATGGATGAGTTTCTCCAAAATTTCCTCGTTCAGGGCGTGCATCGGCTCCTGTGCATAGATCTTGGCAAAATCTGCATGCTTTTCGAGTAATGCCAGATGGGCGAGAAAATAGAGGCGTAATTTTTCGTCAGGTTTTTTCGAGCTATTGACTACTCGGTCAATATCGGCGACAAAGCCTTTCATGAATGAATCGATGATTTCTTTGATCAATGACTCTTTTGAAGGGAAAGACAAGTAGAATGCACCTTTAGAAATGCCTGCCTCTTGAGTGATGTGTTGGACAGACGTAGCTTCAATGCCGTTTTCAGCAAAGAGTTGAAGCGCTGATTCCAGAATCTGTTGCTTTTTTGACATATTTGATTCCTCTTTTCCCCTTACTTATTTGACGCTTGACCAATCGGTCATTACTATAGAGTAGTAAATGGATTTCGTCAAAGAAAGGAAGAATTTGTGTGCAAGGATTCGTGCGTTTTGTTCTAAAAAACAAATTTGCCGTGTGGCTGTTGACTTTAATTGTAACCTTTGCCGGCATTTATTCAACAACCCAAATGAAGATGGAGTCGATTCCTGATATTTCGATTCCTTATTTAATCGTCTCGGGGGTTTACCCGGGGGCTGCACCTGAACAGGTGATGGAAGAGGTATCGATACCTGTCGAACAAGCAGTCGAAAGCCTGGAAGATGTCAAAGCAGTTTATTCGAATTCCTCTTCAAACGTTTCCCAAATCCAGATCGAATACGATTACGGCGTCGATATGGATGAGAAGAAGCGGGAACTTGAATCTGCAGTTGATGGCGTAAACTTGCCTGAGGAAGTGGAAACCCCGTCGATCATGTCGATCGGCCTCAATATGTTCCCGGTAGTCGCGCTGTCTGTCAGCAGTGAAACGGAATCGATCGTCGAATTGACGGACCGTGTCCAGACGGCCATTTTGCCGGAGATCGAGAAAATCGATGGCGTTGCCTCTGCGACCGTCACCGGACAGCATGTCGAAGAAATTCACCTGACATACGATGAAGCGGCGATGGCTGCCCGTGAAGTGACGGAAGAAGACATCGAGCAGATGATCGAAGCGAGCAATATTGCCTTGTCGCTCGGCCTTCGCGAATTTGAAGAAGGCGAAGAAGCGGTCTATATCGACGGTTCGGTTGCTTCTATTGAAGAGTTTGAGGACTTATTGATTCCCGTGACGCCTTCAGAAGACAACCCAGAACCATTTGTCGCCTTGTCTGAACTTGCCGATGTGGAACTGGTCGGGAAAGTGCAGTCGATCTCCCGCACCAACGGCGAAGATGCCATTGCGATTCAAATCGTCAAAGGGCAGGAAGCCAATACGGTCACCGTCGTCAATGAAGTAAAAGAGTTGATGGCGGATTTGGAAAGTGAAGTGGACGGCTTGATTGTCGATATTACGCTTGACCAAGGCGAACCGATCGAGGAATCGGTCTTCGCGATGGTGGAAAAAGCCTTGTTCGGCGGCTTGATTGCCGTACTCATTATTTTGGTGTTCTTGCGTGATTTCCGTTCGACGCTCATTGCGATCGTCTCGATCCCAGTGTCTATTTTTGTGGCGCTGTTATTGTTGAACTGGCTTGGTATCACTTTGAATATCATGACGCTTGGTGCCATTACCGTATCAATCGGCCGTGTCATCGATGACTCGATTGTCGTCGTCGAGAATATTTACCGGCGCATGCATTTGAAAGAAGAGAAATTATCCGGCCGCAAATTGATCCAATCGGCGACGATCGAAATGTTCAAGCCAATTTTGTCGTCGACACTTGTAACGATCGCAGTCTTTGCGCCGCTGGTCTTTGTCGGCGGAATGGTCGGCGAATTGTTCTTGCCGTTCGCCCTCACGATGTCGTTTGCTTTGCTTGCGTCGCTTGCAGTGGCGGTCAGCATCGTGCCGGCGATGTCGCATAGTTTCTTTAAGAAGAAGCTATACGGCGAGAAAACGGCTTCCAAGCATCAAGAAACTGGGAAGCTGGCGCTTTGGTTCCGTTCATTCCTGGAAAAAGCCTTGAACCATAAATGGATTACGTCGATTATTGCGGTGGTGCTGCTCGTCGGGTCTTTGGCGCTCACCCCATTGATCGGCTTCTCGTTCCTCGGCTCGCAAACCGAGAAAATGATGTACATCACGTATTCCCCTTCAGCCGGAGAGTTGCAGGAAGAGACGGTCGAGAACATCGAAGCGGTTGAGCAGGACTTACTTGAACGCGAAGATATCGACGTCCTCCAATTATCGATCAACGATTCAGCCAATGCCGATATGTCCCAGATGATGATGGGCGGCGGAGACGGTGCATTATTGTATTTGATCTTTGATGATTCGATTTCAGTCGATGAATTCGAAGAAGCCCGCAGTGAAGTCGCGGACTATCTTGCAGGACTCGGCCAATCAGGCGAGTGGGGCGAGCAGGATATGATGGGCGGCGGCATGATGGCATCGAGCGAAGTCGCATACACCTTGTACAGCGAAGATCTCAATGATTTGTTGGACACCGTTGCACAAGTCGAAGGCGCGATGAGCGATGTCGACGGCTTGGAAGAAGTGACATCCGATGCGGAAGATCCTTATGTCGAGCATACTTTGCGCATCGAACAGCAGGAAATTCTCCAATACGGCCTGACGGCGGGACAAGTCGCGATGGCTTTGTCCGGTAATGGCCAAAATGAAGTGCTGACGACCGTCAACACGGATGGCGGTGAACTTGAAGTTATCGTCCAGCGTGAAGCCCAGCAAGATGCGGCGACTTTTGAAGAACTTCTGGAGACGCCTGTGCCAACAGCTACAGGTACCATGATGACCGTCGGCGAATTGGTCGAAGTTGAAGAAGGCACCACATTGAATACCTTGAGCCGTTCGGAAGGCGCTTATTATGCGACTGTTTCCGGTACGGTGACAGGCAATGATGTGTCCGCGCCAAGCGCAGCTGTTCAGGAAAACGTGGACGAACTGGACCTGCCTTCAGGCGTGACGATAGAAACAGGCGGCGTGACGGCAGACATCAATGAAACCTTCACCCAGCTCGGCATTGCGATGGCTGCGGCAATCGCTATCGTTTACTTTATCCTAGTGGTAACATTCGGCGGCGGACTTGCGCCATTTGCCATCCTATTCTCGCTGCCGTTCGCGGTTATCGGTGCATTTGTTGGCCTATTCGTAACCGGCCAGACGATTTCCGTATCGGTCATGATGGGAATGCTCATGCTCATCGGAATTGTGGTAACGAACGCCATCGTCCTGGTCGACCGCGTCATTCACATGGAACGCGAAGGCATGACGGTGCGCGACGCCTTGCTTGAAGCAGGAGCGACGCGTCTGCGCCCAATCCTAATGACGGCCATTGCCACAATCGGCGCCATGATTCCGATGGCACTCTCAAGCGGTGGTGGAGGCCTCGTCTCCCAAGACTTGGCGATCACCGTCATTGGCGGTTTGTTGTCCTCGACCTTGCTGACACTTATAGTTGTGCCGGTCGTCTATGAAGTATTGCGCAAATTCCAGAAAAACAAATCACTCGTCGATCGCGAAGATTAATCGGCATAAAACCGGCTCCCTTAATGGGGGCCGTTTTTTTATGTGGAAATATCCCCGAAATTATTTCCCGGGAAATAGAATCTCTTTAACAAATTCCATACACGCCCTCAACAATTCCTTAATATTCCTCCGCTACACTGGCGATGGTTAACAAACACGAGGAGGAATGCCAGATGATCCGAAAATCAATGAAGAAACTTGTTCCAGCCGCCGTAGTGGCAGCGGTTGCTGTGACGAGTTTTACCCCGTCCGCGCCAGCTGAAGCGCACGGGAATGGCAAAGCCGAAGTACATAAAGAACACAAAAACCCTGGAAAAGGAAAAGGCAAAGATAAAGATAAGGATAAAGAGAAAGACGCCCCGAAAAACGTCATTTTCCTGATCGGCGACGGCGTAGGTACATCCTATACATCCGCTTATCGTTATTTGCAGGACGATCCTTCTGCGCGCTTCGCGGATGAAATGTCGTTCGATTCTTATTTGGTCGGACAGCAAATGACCTATCCGGAAGATGCGCAACAAAATGTCACCGATTCAGCATCGGCCGCTACTGCCATGGCAGCAGGCATCAAAACCTATAACAACGCCATCGCGGTCGACAACGACGAATCGGAAGTGAAAACCGTACTTGAAGCGGCGAAAGAACAAGGCAAAGCGACCGGGCTTGTGGCGAGTTCCGAAATCACCCACGCGACACCGGCATCATTCGGCGCGCACGATATCAGCCGCCGCAATATGAACGCCATCGCCGATGATTATTTCGACGAGCGCATCGATGGCGAACATAAAATCGACGTCTTGCTTGGCGGTGGCACTAAACTTTTCGACCGCACGGACCGCGATTTGACGGAAGAATTCCAGGAATCTGGCTATGGTTATGTGACATCGAAAGAAGAGCTGTTCGCAAATGAAGACGGGCAAGTGCTCGGGCTGTTCGCAGAAGGCGGATTGCCAAAAATGATCGACCGCGAGGACAGCGTGCCTTCTCTTGAAGACATGACCCGTTCCGCGATCGACCGCTTGAAGCAGGACGAGGATGGATTCTTTTTAATGGTTGAGGGCAGCCAAGTCGACTGGGCAGGGCATGACAACGATATTGTCGCAGCGATGAGCGAGATGGAGGATTATGACCTCGCATTCCAGGCGGCGATCGAATTCGCCAAGCAAGACGAGAACACATTGGTCGTGGCAACAGCCGACCACTCGACAGGCGGCTTCTCGATCGGTGCAGACGGCGTCTATAATTGGTTCGCGGAGCCAATTCTTGCTGCACAGCGTACACCGGATTTCATGGCTTCTGAGATTGCAGAAGGGGCGGGCGTAGAGGACACATTGCAACGCTATATCGACTTGGACTTGACTGAAGAAGAAATCGCTTCGGTGAAAAAAGCGGCCGACAAAGGCGAATACTTGGACATCGATAACGCCATCGAGCGCATTTTCGATCAACGTTCGCACACCGGCTGGACGACTGGCGGCCATACCGGAGAAGACGTACCGGTTTATGCTTACGGGCCAGCGAGCCAGAAATTTGCGGGTCAATTGGACAATACAGATCACGCCGGTATCATCTTCGATTTGATGGGCGCGGAGGTAACGATTGACGATAAACAATAAACGATAGCAGGGAGCGGATTGGATGAAAGCGAGATTAGCATGGCTGCTCGTTCCATTGGCAATGTTATGGGGCTGCCAGGATGAGACAACGCAAGGCACGGCGAACGCAGCATCTTTGTCGGAAGCGCCCGAGTACACGGAACAATATGTCCTCAGCCCACAAGTGAGCGACGACCGACGCTTACAGGAGCCTGGCCAGAAAGCGCGTGATGCGAAAGGCGGCTTGGAGCTATTGGCGGCCAATATGGAGCCTCAGACGATGCAGATTGGCGATATCGAGCTGACCATCCACGAAACGAAGCTGCTGCAGTACACGCCGGATTATAGCCTGACCGATTTTTACCATTCCTACACGCATGACCAGGAGTTCGAGCTGGCAAAGTTCTTTGTTGAAATCAATAATACTTCTAGCGAAGAAGTGAGTTTTGCGCCAGTCGCATTGATCGCGACAGAAAGCGGCGAAGTGAAGACTTGGGAAGACGATGTGTATTTGGAGTCGTTGAATGAAGGGCTGAAACCTGGAGAAGTAAAATCAGGGAATGTCGGCTTCATCTTGGAAGATGGTGCACAAGAAATTAAATTGACCACCAGTAAGCTATTTGCTGCGGATGGAGAGCTGCTCGCACCCGCACAAACCACCACGATCAAGCTCGATTGATAAAAATATTTTCTAATAGAAGAAATGAAGATCCGGCTGTTGGTCCGACAGCCGGATTTTGCCATGGGCACAACAATCGAAAATAACTAGTTATCTGAATAATTAGATTATTATATTGTGTTTTCCAGAAAAATCCTTCATGATAGAGCTAATAACAGGCTGACCCAAAAGGAGATGTGGTCATGAAGCTAAGTGAACGGTACATCCGGCAAGTGCTCGAACGGCTGCCGCAAAACAAACGGCAAGAAGCGGAAAAGGACCTGAGAAGCAAATTGTCGGAACGGCTCACGGCAGACAGTACCGAAAGCGAAGAACGGGCCGTCCTTCAGGAATTTGGCCATCCAGCACTGATGGCGGAGCATTACGGCAAAGTGAGGCGTTACTTGATCGGCCCGCGCTATTTCGACTTATACGTCCGTTTGCTGCGGCTGGTCATTCCGCTGGCTGTTCTCATTACGCTCATCGTCGTGACCATCGTCGGGATTGTTTCGGGAGTCGGCCAGGACGAGACACTCGTCTCGGTGATCGTTTCATTGATTGGCAATATCATCGGCGCGATTTTCAATACCATTATGCAGACTTTGTTCTGGGTCACACTCGTCGTTGCCGTGATGGACTGGGCGGATAAATCGGGCGTAGAGACACCGCTTGGGCTAACAATGGAAGAATGGACGCCTGATGATTTGAAAGAATGGGGAGGGCAGGAGGCGCTGCTCGAGCCGGTCGAAGCGAAAGTTGCGAAAAGCCAGGTCTTCGGCAGCTTGGTTTGGATGGTCATCTGGACAACGGTCTATTTCAATGCCGATAAAGTGCTCGGCATCTACACTGACGATGGGGAAGGCTTGCGCTTTCAAATGGCGGTATTCAACCAAGATGTGCTAGTGTCCTATTGGCCATTCATTGCACTCGTCATCGTGCTGGAATTGTCGCTTGCCATCTGGCAATGGCGTGCGGGCTATTGGAATTATCGGCTGGCCACATTCAACGCTGCGGTGCAGACGGTTTCCGTGCTCATATTCATCTTGATCTTCACCAATTCTCAATTGCTCAATCCGGAATTTCGCCAATTCCTCACCGAGACATTCGGTGGAACCAATGCCCTGACCTGGATTTTTGGCGCCATCTTGGTGATGATGATCTTCGGGACTTTAAGTGATGTTATTCAAGGGTATCGGCGAGCGGGAAAGCGGCGTCAGCCAGTGGAAACGCCGCCGCATTGAATGTGGTACTTTAGAATGAAATAGCAACATTTGTGCGCGTTTTGCCCGTATCCCTTGTGGTATGGGCTTTTGTTGATTCCTAAATAAAACTTTTTACCTATTTAATACCTAAAATGAAAGCCCTTACATGAGGCGAAATCCCCTCCCTGAACTTGAAATACCCTCTGGTTATGTTACACTTGCCACTTGTGATTGGCGTGTTGCAGGCGATCAGCTGCCGGTTGGAATTCACGGCCGGCGAAGAATACGCATGCGCCATCTCCGGAACTGAAAATGGTTTATAATGAAACATGCATTTTGAATAAATATTCATCTTTATGCAAGTTTTATTGTTTTGATAACCGTTATATAAGTATTTTTGAAATTAATAGTTGACTTAAAATTCATTTAATTGCATAATAATTCTTATTATCAGACAACACTAAGTCAGCCATTGTAAAGCGTTTTACGGAGACCGGGTTCTTCCGCTTTTGATCGTAATGGGAGAGCTCATTAAATAATCAAAATCGGGTGGTGACTGTAACAATGGAAAAGAAAAGAATAGTAGTGAAAATAGGAAGCAGCTCATTGACGGACAGCCACGGTAAATTGTCCATCACCAAGTTGCGCGAACACGTCGGGGCGTTGGCCCGTTTGAAAGAAGAAGGCCATGACGTCATCTTGATCTCATCTGGCGCAGTTGCAGCCGGATGCACAAGCATGGGTTATTTATCGCGCCCGGATACAGTAGTCGACAAACAATCGGCGGCAGCCGTCGGGCAAAGCCTGCTCGCACAAGCGTACGCGACGGAATTCAAGAATTTCGATATCGTCTCCGCCCAATTATTGTTAACGAAAGACTTGTACCAAAAAGCAGACGACACCATTTCGAAATTATTGGAGCGCGGCATGATGCCGGTCATCAACGAAAACGATTCGGTAGCGGTCGAAGAATTGACCTTCGGCGACAACGATATGCTATCGGCCCTTGTCAGCGGGCTGGTCCGTGCTGATCAATTGATCATTTTGACGGACATCAACGGCATTTACGCAGATAATCCGAAGACCAATCCATCGGCTGAACGATATACCCATCTGAAGGATATTCCAGATGAGCTAATGGAAGCTGCATCGGGTGCTGGATCGGATGTTGGGACAGGCGGCATGAAGACGAAAGTGGAAGCCGCGAAAACAGCCCATAACTTCGGCGTCGATGTATTTATCGGCACGGGAGAAGGCAGTGGGAAATTGGTTGAGATCATGAACGGAAACGGCGATGGGACATATATTGCAAAACCCGTTAAAGAATTAGCGTAAGGCACGGAAATTCGAAAGGAGAAGATTGGATGACAGAAGTTCTTCAAAAAGAAGCAACTTTGGAGACAGAACTGGTACAGAAAGCGAAAAAAGCGAAAGCGGCAGCGGGGGAACTTGCAAAAGCCGACACCACCCTGAAAAATAAAGCATTAGAACTCATCTCTCAGCAGCTAATGGCTGAAAAAGCTTTCATTCTAAAAGAAAACCTGAAAGACATTGAAGCGGGGCGCGCAAACGGCATGAGCGAATCACTCGTCGACCGCCTCAAGCTCGATGAAGAGCGCTTAGCGGATATGGCGGATGCGCTGATCCAATTGACTAAGCTAGCCGACCCGGTCGGTGAAGTGCTCGAGCATTGGCAGCAGCCGAACGGCCTCGATATGACGAAAGTACGCGTACCGCTTGGCGTGGTGGGCATGATTTACGAAGCACGCCCGAACGTCACGGTAGATGCGTCGAGCCTTTGCCTGAAAACCGGCAATGCCGTCGTCCTGCGCGGAAGTTCGACAGCGATCCACTCGAACACCGCCATCGTGGCAGTCATTCACCGCGCACTTGAACAAAGCGATTTGCCGGTGGATTCCGTGCAATTACTTGAAGATACGAGCCGAGAAGCAGCATCTGCCATGTTCAAGCTGAACGATTATTTGGATGTGTTGATTCCGCGTGGCGGCGCCAATTTGATCAAGACAGTCGTCCAAAATTCGACAGTGCCGGTACTTGAAACCGGTGCAGGCAATTGCCACGTCTATATCGACGAGACGGCGGACAAGGACATGGCCATCGATATCGCGTTGAACGCGAAAACACAGCGTCCATCGGTCTGCAACTCCTGCGAAACCATCCTCGTCCACGAGAAATGGGCTGAGCAGCATCTGCCGGAACTGATTGCAGCGCTGCAGGCAAAAGAGGTGAAAATCCACGGCGATGAAAAGGCGCAGCAATCAGGCAGCGACATCATCCCGGCGGAAGAAGCCGACTGGGGCACGGAATACTTGGCTTATGAACTCGCGCTGAAAACGGTAGAAAGCGTGGATGAAGTGGTCAAGCATATCAACCAGTACGGCACGAAGCATTCCGAGGCGATCATTTCGGAACATGCGGAAAGCGTCCAGCAGTTCTTCACGGAAGTGGATGCAGCAGCGGTTTATCATAACGCGTCGACGCGCTTCACGGACGGCTTTGAATTCGGCTTCGGCGCCGAAATCGGCATCAGCACACAAAAGCTTCACGCACGTGGTCCGATGGGATTGCCGGCATTGACTTCAACGAAATACATCATTAAAGGCAACGGCCAAACAAAATAAAAAAAGCGGAGACTGCGGTCTCCGCTTTTTTACAGTTTGTCGAGAAAAGTAGAAAATCGTATTTTCCGAAGCTTATCGCTCGCTTTCCGTGGGGCGGGAATCGAGCCTCCTCGTTCGCTATGCTCCCTGCGGGGTCTCTCAAACCCGCTAGTCCCACAGGAGTCGAGCGAACGCTTCTCCAAATACTTAGAGAGAACATTGATTTTTAAATGTAGAAAAAGTAATTTCCATTTTAATTTTTAGTGGTCACTAGACTTCTTCAAAACTCTATAAAAAGCGGAGACTGCGGTCTCCGCTTTTTTCTGTTCATTTATAAAGAACTCAATAATCCGTTTTCGTCCGGCGGTGTTTCCACATCATCAGCTGATAGCGGACGGTGCAGCCGATGCAATAGCCCATGAGCGCAACGCCGGCTGCGACAATGACCATAGCGCCAAAGACAGAGGCAACAATCGGCAGGCCTGCTGCGAAAAATAACAGGGCGAGCCCGAGGCAGACCGTGGCGATCCATTGGTTGAACAATTGCTGGTCGCGGTCTTCCTGTACATAGCTGTTAGGAGGATTCGGCAAAAAGCGGCGGCCGAATGCAATCAGTGGGTTTTTCTTGGTGATCAATGTGGTGACTCCAATGGCAAAAGGCACGAGCAGGATCAGCGGATGAACAATGAGCCCCGCTAAAACCGTAGCGACAAGAAAGGCTTGATTGAGCTGGACGAGCGGTTTTGGAATGGTCATAGTGAATCCCTCCGAGTTTTTATGGCCGATCGACTTTGGAACAAGCCGTCATAAGCAGGAGAATAGCTTGCATAAAGTTTCTCCTTATTATACATAGTTGATTACTCGGAATAAAGAAAACAGCTCAAAAAAACACTGTTCACATCAAAAGAGAGATGAACAGCGAAGCAAGCCCAAAATAAATGAGCAAAGAGAAAATATCATTGATGGTCGTGATCAGCGGCCCTGATGCGACAGCAGGGTCTATTTTCAAACGGTACAAGATGAGCGGGATGATGGTGCCGGCAAGCGTCCCGATGATCAAGGTCAACAGCAATGAACTGCCGACGACGAGCCCGAGCACCAGGCTGCCTTGCCAGATATAGGCGATCAGCAAAATCAACACAGCGCACGTGACGCCGATGATGATGCCGACCCATAATTCACGCAGGATGAGCTTGAATGTGCCTTTTTTGTCGGGCTGTTGGCCGACCAATCCGCGCACAACGACTGCGAGCGACTGCGTGCCGGTATTACCGGTCATTCCGGCAATCATGGGCATGAAGAACGCCAAGGCGACAACCGTCTGCAAGGTGTCTTCAAAGCGGCTGATGATGCCGCCGGAAATCAGCCCGATAAATAAGAGCAAAATCAGCCAAGGCAACCGGCGATAAGCCGCGACAAAAGGGGGAGTCTGGAAATCGATCGATTTACCGGAGGCGGAAAGCTTTTCAATGTCTTCATTCGCTTCCTGCAACACGACATCGATGACATCATCGACCGTGATGATGCCGAGCAGCCGGTTTTCTGTATCGACGACTGGCAAAGTGATGAAATCGTAGCGGCCGATTATGTCTGCGGCGATTTCCTGGTCGGTCAAGGCATCGACTTTGACGACGCGTGTATACATGACATCGTCGATTTGTTCATCGAGTTCGCCGAGAATCAAATCTTTATAGGAAACGACCCCAAGCAGTTTCTTGTCTTCGTCGACGACATATAGATAGTTCAAGTACTCGGCAATTTCCGCGAAATCGCGGATTTTATCGATCGCTTCACGGATAGTGTAATGGCGCGGAATCCAGACGTAGCGGTTGTTCATGATGCGTCCCGCGGTTTCCGGCGGGTAATTCATGGTCTTTTGGATATAGGAAGATTCTTCGCGATTCATGCGCGACAGGAGCTCTTCGATCATCGTCGGTTCCAGATCGGACAAGAGGGAGACAAGGTCGTCATTGTCCATCAAGTCGAGCACTTTGGTCGATTGGTCGACGGACATTCGCTCAAGCAAACGGACCTGGTCGTTCCGGTGAAGCTCCTGCATGAGTTCGGTCAATTGGCGGACCGTCAGATGAAGCAGGAAGCGTTCACGGTGCTTTTCGGGCAAATGGCGGTATTGGACGGCGATGTCATAGGGCTGCAGCTCATCGAGTATGTGCTGGAAGTCTTGCGTCCGCCCGTCTTTTAATGATTGGATCAAAGCTAAAGTGATTTCGTTTTCTGTCATCGCAAGACGGCAGCTCCTTCCGGGATGGCCATAAGTGCGAGGCGGCCTCATTTCTTCTTTCCCCAAAAGGGAGACGGTCACGCTCATTTGTTTTTAAAACATCTTCGTTACCGTTCAGGCGCGTAATTGGCGATCAAAACGCCTTGGTCGGTCGAAAAGTTTTTCAGCAATTTGAATGCTTTGGGCGATACGCCGTCGCGAAACAGTTTTTTTCCTTCGCCCAATAGCAGCGGGAAGGTCATCAAATGCAATTCGTCGACCAAATCATGTTCGATCAAGGTGTCAATGAGCTCGGCGCTGCCGTAGACAAGTAAGCGTTGGCCGGTTTTCTTCAACCGTTTGATTTCATCGACGAAATCGTGGTTGATCAGGCGCGCATTCCACTCGGTCCGCTTGAGCGTGTGCGACACGACATATTTCGGGATTTCGTTCATCCGGTCCGCAAAGCCATGTTCATCTTCAGCGGTCGGCCAAGTGGCAGCGAATCCTTCATACGTAACGCGCCCAAGCAGCAAGGCATCGTTATTGTAAAGCTGGTCCAGTTGAAACTGGGCGAGTTCATCGTCCCAATAAGCTGCTGTCCATGACGGTTCTTCCATGACGCCGTCGAGTGTGACATACATCGAAACAGTCAGTTTTCCCACGTTCATCTTCCCCTTTCCACAACAAGATGCCGGAAGCTTAGGCAATAAGGTTACACTTCGGGGCGGGCTGAGGAGAATCCTGCTTTGAACTATTCCGAATTCCGAAAAATCGGTTTAATCTGAAAGTTTATATGGCATTGAAATCAGTATAGTGGCAAAATAAATACAAGCATTCATTCCATTTTCACAAAGGGGTTTGAGGACATGAAAGAGGAGAAAAACCATTCAAAGCAACAGGAGATTGAAGTGCCCTTTTGGCTGGCTTTGCTTCCGCTGATTTTCATGGTGGCGGCCATGGCTGTGACAATCATCATTTTTGAAGGCAGCCCGCATATTCCTTTGCTTCTTGGCACAACAATTGCGGTCATCATCGCCTGGCGGTTGGGGTACCGCTGGCATATGATCGAAGAAGGGGCCTACAAAGGAATCCGCCTCGCGCTTCCGGCTTTGGTCATCATTATCATGGTCGGCATGATCATCGCTTCATGGATCGGCGGAGGCATCGTCGCAACGATGATTTATTATGGCTTGAAAATCATTACACCGTCTTTATTCCTCGTCACCATCTGTTTGATCTGCGCACTGGTTGCCGGTGCAATCGGCAGTTCCTGGTCGACGATGGGCACCGTCGGCATCGCCGGCATGGGCATTGGCGCAAGTATGGGAATTCCGGCGGCAATGGTCGCTGGAGCGGTCATCTCGGGTTCTTATTTCGGGGATAAGATGTCACCGCTATCGGACACGACGAACTTAGCGGCGGGGGTCACCAACACCAATTTGTTCGTCCACATCCGCCACATGATCTACACGACCATTCCTGGCATGATCATTGCCCTCGGCGCTTACTTTTTCTTGGGACGCCAGTTTGCCGGAAACTCGGTCGACAGCGCCAACATCAATACCATCCTGGCGTCGCTTGAAGAGAATTTTGTCATTTCGCCGTGGCTCTTGCTTGTGCCTTTGGCGGTCATCGTATTGGTCATGAAGAAAGTACCGGCATTGCCGGCGCTCGGCATCGGTATCGTGCTAGGCTGGCTGTGCCATATCTTGGTGCAGGGCGGATCGGTCGCAGAAGCGGTCAATGCGCTGCATGATGGCTATGTCATCACGTCCGGCAATGAAGTCGTCGATTCCTTGTTCAATCGAGGCGGCATCGATTCGATGATGTTCGTGATTTCCTTGACGATTTTCGCCATGACCTTCGGCGGCGTATTGGAGCACACGGGCATGTTGAAATCGATCGTCACCAAGATATTGATGCTGGCAAAAACAGCCGGCAGCCTGATCGCTGCGACTGTTGCGTCCGCGTTCTTAACGAATGTCACGGCATCTGAACAGTATATTTCGATTCTATTGCCTGGACGAATGTATGCGCGGGCTTATCAGGACCAGGGCTTGCATTCGAAAAACCTGTCGCGTGCACTGGAAGACGGAGGGACGATCACGTCGCCGTTCGTTCCGTGGAACACATGTGGCGTGTTTATCCTGGCGACGCTCGCGGTCCATCCATTCGCCTATGCGCCGTACGCGGTGTTGAATTACTCGGTGCCGATCATCGCCATCCTCATGGCGTTCCTCGGCTGGAAAGTCGAATTCATGACTGATGAGGAAATGCAGAAGCTCAAAGACCGCGAAGCGCGCATGGAAATGGACGCGCAGGAAGAACCGGTATAACAACAGCAAAACGGCTCATGCCCCTTTTTCGGGAGCATGAGCCGTTTTTTTATTTCTTCATCAATAAATAGACAAAATACGGTGCGCCGATCAATGCTGCCATGACGCCCGCCGGAATGCCCGACGGTTCAAGCAAGTTGCGGCCGATCGTGTCAGCTGCAAGCAGCAACCAGCCGCCGAGCAGGATGGCGACGGGCAGGAACAATTGATGGCGCGGCCCGACAAGCGCTTTTGCGAGGTGCGGAGCCATCAAGCCGATAAAGGCGATGCTGCCGGTGACAGAAACCGCAGCGGCAGCAAGCGCGACGGCAGCAAGCAAAAGGACGGCGCGTTCTTTGCCGATATTGAGCCCGAGACCGATTGCGGCAGATTCGCCAAGCCCGAGGATGTTCAGCCGGTTCGCTTTATACAGAACATATGGAATCAACACGACAAGCCAAGGCAAAAGCGCCAGGATAAACGGCCAGTCGGTGCCCCAAATGGAACCTGCAAGCCACTGGGCTATGAAATCTACTTTTTCCCGTTCTGCAGATGAAATCAGCACAATCATGACGCCGGATAAGGCCATGGAAAAACCAATGCCGACGAGTACGAGGCGGACCGGTTGAAGGCCTGTACGTGGATCGCGGGAGAACAAGTAAATCAGGATCGCCGTGATAAACGCGCCGAGAAACGCGACGAACGGCAGCAAGAAAGCAAAAGAGCCCGGATCTACAGGGATGAATAAAAAGAAAACGGCAATGGCGACACCGGCGCCGGAATTGATGCCGATGATACCCGGGTCGGCCAAATCATTTCGTGTAATGCTCTGCAGCACTGCGCCGGATAAAGCGAGTGCCATCCCCGCTAGAAACGTAATGAGCAGTCTTGGCATCCGGATGGAATACAGTACGAACTCTTCTTTGAAATCGCCTTGCCCCATCAAAACGGGCACAATTCTCCCGAAACCGAGCGTCGAATAGCCGAGCCCTAAACTCAAGACGGCGGTGACCAACAGGATGATGGTGAGCACGAGCAAAGTGATGCGCTGTTTGCGGATTAAATGTTGTTGGATCATGTGAACGCACCTCCACCTTTACGGACAATCAGCAGGAAGAACGGCAAGCCGAGCATGGCGACCACCGCTGCGACCGGCGTTTCAAATGGTGCGTTGACCGTGCGTCCGAACAAATCGGCGAGCAGCATGAAGATTGCGCCCGTGACAGCGGACATCGGAATAATGAAGCGGTAATCGCTGCCGACGATCACACGGACGATATGCGGGATCATCAAGCCGATGAACGCCAAGTTGCCGGCTAACGCTACTGCAGCGCCGGCAAGCAAGGTGACGACGACAAACAGCATTGCTTTGATCTGGCCGGTCTTTTGGCCAAGCCCGATCGCCGCTTCTTCACTTAAGCTCAACACTGCCAGTTGGCGGGATAGCAATAAAGCGACAAACAAAGCGATGGTAATAAAGGGAATGATAATCTGCAGCTGTCCCCAAGACGTGCCGATCAAGCCGCCGGCAGTCCACATGGAGACGTCTTTGGAAATCTTAAACAGCAAGCCGATCGCTTCTGCAATGGCGGTCAAAAATGCCGATACCGCCGCTCCGGCAAGGACGATGCGAAATGGCGAAAAACCGCCGCGACGCGAAGCCCCGATGCCAAAGACGAGCCCGGCCCCGATGGCCGCCCCGATAAAGCAGGCAATCATGATGCCAAAATAATTAGCTCCGGGGATGAACGCCAAGGTCGCGGCCAGTGCCGCATTGGCTCCGGCAGTCAAACCGAGCAGGCCGGGATCTGCCAGCGGGTTGCGGGTCATGCCTTGCATGATCGCTCCTGAGACGGCGAGTGCCGCGCCGACGAAAATCGCAGCGACTTCACGCGGCAGGCGAATTTCCTGGATGACCGAAATCTGCTGTCCGGTGCTATCGGAAAACAGCGCCAGCCATAGGTTTTTCAGGCTGACATCAGCAGCCCCAAAGACCATCGACAAAACAAAAGCCAGCACAAGTGCCAGCAGGCTGATTCCAAATATGTATGAAAAACGGGCGTTATAACGCATGCATCATCATCTTTTCTATAGAAAGGATAAAGGGATTCCGCTGCGCAGAATCCCTTTTGTGTTTATTGGCCAAGGAATTTTTCCTGGAACAACTCAAGCTGATAATCGAGTGAAATCGGATCGTTGAAGTATAATTTTTTCGCATCCGCTTCAAATACTTGGTCGTTCTTTACAGCTGGCGTGTTTTGGTAAAGGTCCGTTTCCTGGAATGAATTATCCTGTTCGGAGTCTTTGCTGAAGATTACGTAATCGCCCATATATTCAGGGAGGACTTCTTGTGACAAGGCATAGTACCCATCAGTAAGAGCCATTTCTTCGACTTTTTCCGGCATGTTCAAGCCCATTTCCTGATACAGGATCTCGGTGCCGCGGCCCCAGTTGTCGCCGTATACGTACAATTGCTTATCAAAGTTCTCGATGACCGATACCGTTGCATCTTCGCCAATCTCCGCTTTGATTTCTTCACCCGCAGCTTGTGCGCGTTCTTTAAAGTCGTCAACGAATGCTTGTGCTTCGTCTTCTTTATTCAATAGTTTCCCGATTTCGAGGTGTTGTGTCAAATAGTCGACTTTGCCGTAAGTATAAGTCACAGTTGGTGCAATTTGTTCCAATTTATCGACGTTTTGAAGAGTCGAGTAACCGATAATCAAATCCGGATCCAATTCGATGATTTTCTCCAGGTTCTCTTCCGATACTTCTTCTACGCCGTCCAAGTAGGGTTCGTAGTTCGGATTGTCAATCGCCCAAGCGTCGATGCCGGCAAGCGGTACATCAAGTGCCATGACGTTTCCGCCGTAAGCCAAGGCTACCACGCGTTGCGGGTCAGCCGGAACTTCCACTGTACCATTTTCAGATTCGTATTGGATGGTATCGGATCCGCTTGCTTCGCCTTCCGAACCGCTCGTTTCCTCGGTCGTTTCTTCTGTAGAACCGCAAGCGGCAAGCGCTAGCATAAAGAGTAAAGCGATGGATAAGATAAGTAGTTTTTTCATGATTTGGTTAAGCTCCTTTAATTAAATTGTATGTGAGGCAAATCGGTTTTTGTGTGCGTGGGTCAAGGCCGATTTCCGCATCGATGCGGAAAACTTCGCGAAGGACATCCGGAACAATGACTTCTTCAGGCGATCCGGCCTTGATGATCTGGCCGTCTTTCATCGCGACGATATGGTCGGCGAAGCGGGCAGCGTGGTTCAAATCGTGCAGCACCATGACGATGGTGCGTTCTTCCTCGGCGTTAAGTTCGCGGAGAAGTTCCAGAATCTCCAATTGATGGGCCATATCGAGGTATGTGGTCGGTTCATCGAGGAAAATCATTTCCGTCTCCTGCGCCAAAGCCATGGCAATCCAGACACGTTGGCGCTGACCGCCCGATAAGGCATCAACGGGATGGTATTTGAAAAATTGCGTACCGGTCACATTGAGCGCCCAGTCGATCATTTCATAATCCCGTGTGCTGAGCTTGCCGAATCCCTTTTGATAGGGGAAACGGCCGTAAGAGACAATCTCGCCGACGGTCAAACCGGCGGCATTTTCCGGCGACTGCGGCAAGATGGCGAGCTTTTTCGCCAATTGCTTTGTTTTTTCTTCGGCGATTTGCTGGCCGTCAAGAATGACAGAGCCCGATTCGTGCGGAATGACGCGTGTCATCGCTTTCAAAAAAGTTGATTTCCCGCAGCCGTTCGGCCCGATGATTGCCGTGATCTGTTTATCTGGAATCGACAGGGACAAGCCTTTGACGATTTTCCTTTCGCCATAGCTGACTTCCAGGTTTTCTGTAAAAAGGCGTCCCATCGACAGCCCTCCTTTTCCTTAAACCGAAATTTTGATGCCAAAAAATAAAAATGGGATATATGTTGATAATGATTCTCACTTTCATTACAATGTATACTATAAAGTTATTGAGAATCGTTGTCAATCGGAATTTACTATAGAACGGGGATGGAAAAAATGGCCAATCACGACATCTTTGACGTAACCATCATCGGTGGAGGTCCCGCCGGCTTATATTCAGCTTTCTACAGCGGCCTTCGGGGCATGAAAACAAAAATTATCGAGTTCCAGCCGCGCCTTGGCGGCAAGCTTCATGTCTATCCGGAAAAAATGATCTGGGACGTTGGTGGACAGACGCCGATCCGCTGCGAACAGCTGATCACTCAATTGGTCGAACAAGGGCTCACTTTCGATCCGACGGTATGCTTGGATGAGAAAGTGGAAAGCATGAATAAGAACGAAGACGGCTTGTTTGTATTGGCAGGCGCGTCGGGTGAAATCCATTACTCGAAATCGGTCATCGTCGCAGTCGGCGGAGGTATCTTGAAGCCGCAGAAGCTGCAAATCGAAGGGGCCGAACGCTTTGAAGTAGCGAATCTCAATTATACCGTGAAAACACTTGAACGTTTCCGCGGCAGTACGGTGCTCATTTCAGGAGGCGGCAATTCGGCAGTCGACTGGGCAAACGAGCTCGAGCCGATCGCCGAAAAAGTATATGTCGTCCACCGCAAATCCGAAATGGCCGGGCACGAAGCGCAAGTGCGCCAATTGCTTGAAAGCCGCGCCGAATGCTTACTGGATTCCGCCATTACGCGGCTCGTGGCGTCGGATGCAGGCGATCGTGTCGAGTTGGTGGAAGTGATGAACCAAGTGACGGGCGAACGCTGCATGCTGCCGGTCGACCAGCTCGTCATCAACCACGGCTACGAGCGTGATGCGAGCTTACTCGAAAATAGCCCACTCGATCTGGAAACAAAAGACGACTTCTATTTGCAAGGCACGCCGGCAAGTGAAACTTCCGTACCGGGAGTGTTTGCGGCAGGCGACATTCTCCAGCATGACGGCAAGCTCAATTTGATCGCCGGCACGTTTACTGACGCCGCCAATGCCGTCAATAAAGCGAAGAAGTTCATCGAGCCGGACGCTGCCAATATTGCCATGGTGTCTTCCCATAATGATGTGTTCAACTCCCGCAACCAGGCGCTGAAAAAACAAGCCTTGCGCTGAGTGGTTTGTTTATGTCCGCTTTTCCCAGGGTAGAGAAGAGCAGGACAGAACAACAAACCGGAGGAGGAACCACAAATGGAATTAAAAGATTATGGTGCTGAATCATTTGTCGTCAATATCGAAGATGCGACAAAACAAAACGATACGTTCCGGACCGCTCTTTGGACCGGGAAAAACTTGCAAGTCACATTGATGAGCATCGCAGCAGGCGATGACATCGGGCTAGAAGTCCACGAACACGGCGACCAATTCCTTCGCATTGAAGAAGGGGAAGGCCTTGTACAGATGGGCGACAGCGAAGACAACTTAAGCTTTGAAGAAAAAGCGGAAGACGATTACGCCATCCTCATCCCCGCAGGCAAATGGCACAACGTCACCAATACAGGCGATAAGCCGCTGAAGATCTATTCCATTTATGCGCCGCCAGAACATCCGCACAGCACAGTGCACGAAACAAAAGCGGAAGCGGACGCAGCAGAAGAGGAAGAATAAGTGAAAATAAAGAACGGCCGACATGACTTGTCGGCCGTTCTTTTCTATTATATCCGTTCAATGTGCTGAAGCGAGCTTGCGTTCTTTTTTTCCGTGGAGGAAATAGTACGGCACAATCAACGCAAATACGACGATTCCCAATAAGCCGTAAAGCGCGCTGTAGCCGGTGAACGGGATGATGAAGCCGAGAATATACGGCCCCATGCCGAGCCCGCCGTCCATCGCGACAAAGAACGTCGACGTGGCAAGCCCCATGCGGTGGGGAGGCGTCAGTTTGATGGCGACCGCTTGCGTCGTCGATTGCATATTGCCGAACCCAAGACCGATCAAAGCACCCGCAAACAACAGCCCCAGGCTCGAATCAGCGACACTCAGCAGCAACAGGCCGGCCGCAAGCGACACGAGCGCTGGATACATAATGTAATTGGCGCCATACAAATCCATGATGCGGCCCGTAAAAGGGCGTGTCAACAAGATTACGACAGCGTATACCAGGAAGAAGAAACTCGCCGCTTCCACCAGCCCTTTATCGTTGGCGTAAAAATTGATGAACGACAGAACGCTCGAATAGCTGAGCGCTATCAGGAACATGACAATGGCGATTGGCACAGCGTTCGCTTCTAAATAATTGGAAAGCTGAAAGCCCGATTTCGCCTCTCCTGCAGGCGGTTTCTCCAACGGCGGCACTTTCACGAAAGTGCTGAGCGCCAAGGCAGACAAGGCAATCGCCACACAGGCAGCAAAAATCACATTATAGCCAGTCCATTGGCTCATCATCAAGCCGATAAACGGTCCGAAAGCTGCCCCAAGCGTAGCACTCATGCTGAAATAGCCGATGCCTTCGCCTTTGCGCGTATGGGGAATGACTTGTGCGGCGATCGTGCCGGCAGCGGTGCTCGCGACTCCGAGCGTCACGCCATGCAAGAAGCGGTTCAGCATCAGGAAGGGCAAACCGAGCGGCAGGAAATACAACGCAGTCATGCCGACAAACAAGGCAGAACCCAGCACCAAGGCGCGTTTTCGGCCAATCATATCGAGTGTGCGGCCAATGACTAAGCGCCCCGCTAATGCCCCTAGGATGAAGATCCCGGTGACGAGGCCGGCTTCACTGGTCGAAGCGCCGTATTCTTCGACGGCGTATAAAGCGATCGTGACGATCAATAAATAGAAAACGAGCAGTAGCAGGAAATGGACGACGGAAACGCCGATAAAGTCCCGTGTCCATAATTTAGGTTTGTTGTTACTCAAATGAAAGACTCCTTCGAAAGCACAGTAGCAGCGCTATATATAATACATCTTCGGCTTTTGCCACTATCAACCGTAGCAGACCCCGGGCGTGCCGTCCAATATACGGCACTTGAAAAAAGCGCCGCCTCAAGAGGCAGCGCTTTAAGGTCCTTGCAGGTATGAGTGAAGCAAATAGGCATTTCGGCTTGTTCATTCCGAGGCGATATCCCGGTAAAACGTCGTCTGGCTTTTGCCGTTTTCCTTTGACACATACAGCGCCGCATCGGCATACGATAATAAAGTATAGAGATTCTCGGCATTGTCCGGGTAAATGGCGATGCCAATGCTGCACCCGAGCTTAACACGGCCGGCTTCTACGGTGATCGGCTTGCTTAGTCGATCGATTAGCCGCTGTGCCAATTGCCTTGTGGGCATTTCACCCATGCCTTCACAAGGAAACAATAAGACAAACTCATCTCCGCCAATGCGGGAAATGAACGCATCATCAGGCAGTTCCGCCATCAGCCGTTCGGCCACTTTCTGAAGCACTTGGTCGCCTGCTAAATGCCCTAAAGTATCGTTGGCTTTTTTAAAGCCGTCCAGGTCCAAATAGAAAAAGGCCAATTGTTCTCCATCGGTGCGCGCGCGTTTCATCATCCGATCGGCGGCTTCTTCAAGTGCGATGCGGTTCGGCAGGCCGGTCAGCGGGTCGCGCTGCGCTAAATCCTGCATACGCACCAAATCGGATTCGGTCGTGCCCAGTGTCATGACTAGGCTTTCAAGCGAATTGGATAAGTCTTCAATTTCACGAACCCCGGTATTTTTCGGCAAAGCCAATTGTTCTCCTTTACGGAAGGCTTTCGCTTTGTTGGAGATTTCGTTGAGTGGGCGGCTGATGCGCCCGGCTACGAGCCAGCCGGCAAAAGCAAAAAGAACAGCGCTTGCCAGGCCGCTCAACATGATGATGCGGCTCAAGTCACGCGCAGCGGCAAAGGCGGTTTCTTCCGGTTGGCGGACAAGTACGGTCCATTCGATCCCTGGGTAGTCCCAGTTGGTGCGGCCTCTGGTAAATCCGGTTAAATACGAGTTGCCGTCCGGCCATTGTTCCAGTACCCAGCCTGCCCGTTTTCCTTGCGACAGGATATAGGAATCAATTGGAAGCGGCTTGCCCAGAAATTGTTCAGGGCCGAGTATGACACGATTGTCTCCTGGGCTTAAAACGAAAACCTCCAATTCATTTTCGCTGCGATTGAGCGGGCGCAACACGAATTGCATCACTTCTTGCGCCCAGTCCCAGCTTAAATGGGCAGCCACCACACCGCCGAACGAGCCATCCGAGTAGAAGACTGGGACACTGATGTCGACAAACTCGAGCTCATGGCCGCTTGGATTCGGTAAAAGGTCCGCCAAAAGCAGCGCTTCGTGGACATCGCCAATATAATCCGTTTGCCGTGCTTCGGAATAGACCGGGCGCTCGGACAAATCCATGCCTTCTAGCAATTCGTTGGTGGAAGCAGTCACGGTGCCAGCCGAATCGGTAATGCCAATCCAGGAAAAAGCCGGCACTTGATCTTGCAGCATTTCAAGGGTAGCGCGCTTTTCTTCAATGGAGGTAGTCAGTTCAAGCTCTTCGATCTCCCCGAAAGTCTTGATTTCGCTATAGCGTCCCCACATATATTGATCCAATCGGTCTTTCATCTGAAATGCTGCGCTAGATAGGGCATTGCCACGCTGCTCTTCCAGCCGCTTCGTGCTTACTTCAGAGACCAGCATGCTGAGCACGGCAGCAAACAACAGGATGAAAGCGGCGAAGATAAATCCCCAGTAATTTCTCAGTGATAATGATTTCATATGGATTCCTTCCAAAATAGGCAATTTTCACGAACACCTTCAGTATATCAAAAGTCCTGCATAAAAAGGGGAAGAAGGTAAAAAGAAACAGGCAGCAAAAGCTGCCTGTTTCCATTATTTCGCTGCTTCGATAACCGAAGCAATTTTCGTGATGACGAGTTGGCTCCCAAGCATTGGCGATTCTTTTTTCTCTTCGCCTTCCGCCGGTTCAGGGCGTTTATGGGCTTGCTTGAAAACATCGCTGGATTTCCATGCTTCGTAATTGTCGAGTGTTTCCCAGTACATATTGACGTTCAGTTCATCGTAATCTTCCAGGTCCTGGGTAACGGTCACTTCGACTTTATGGAAGCCTTCCATTTCCTGCAATGCGCCTGGGCGGGTGAAGTTGGGTGCCATTTTTTCAGCAAATCCCGGTTTCATTTTGATGCGGTTGGTCACGATATACATAACTGCATGTCTCCTTTTTCAGTGGGATACGAGATACTCCCACTGTATCACAGAGCCCCATGATTTGTCCGCAGCGAGTCGTGTTAAGCCTTGGCGGTTCCGCGTCTTTTCTCGCTTTTATCGATCAATTTCGACCCAGCCAAATCGCCTGTCACATTGAGCATCGTGGCGCCCATGCCGACAAGTGCATCGATGGCGGTGAGGAGTGCGACGGCTTCCATCGGCAAACCTAGCTGGACGAAGACGGTGGCGATCATGACGATGCCAGCGCCTGGAATGCCGGCGGTTCCGATAGTAGCCAGCGTCCCGATCAAGACGACCATGAACATTTCAGACATGCTTAATGGATCGCCGATAATATTGGCGGCGAATATGGCCGAAACGGCGATGCGGATAGCCGCACCATCCATATTGATCGTCGCGCCGAGCGGCAGGCTGAAGCCGTACAAGCTTTTCGGAATGCCAAGGCCGCGCGCTGCATCAAGCGTCAATGGTAAGGTACCGGAGCTGCTTTGCGTAACAAACGCCGTCAACATCGGTGTGCGCGCATGTTTGAAGAAATTTAGCGGATTGACTTTGAACAACAGCATCGCTGCGGTGTAGATCGCAATTTGCACAGCAATAGCGATATACAAGACACCGACCATTCCAAGAAGTGAGCCGAGTGTATCCAAGCCTTGCGAACCGACTGTCTGCGCCATGATGGCGAAAATACCGATCGGCACGTATTGAAGGATGGCTTTCAAGACGATCAAAGTGGCTTCGTTCAATGCGTTGATCGTTTTCATCAAGTGATTGCCGAGTTCGCCAAATTCTGAAGAGCTTCTCATATAGGAAATAGCGATGCCGAACGCGAACGCCGTGAAGATGATGCCGAGCAAGTTCATCTCACTGAATGCCGCGATGATATTGGACGGCACAATGTTCAACAGAACACTCGCAAAGCCAGGGTTGTCCGGAACATCAAAAGTTTCCGACCCATCGAGCTGCATGCCCGAACCCGGTTGGAAGATGCTTGCAACCGTTAAGCCGACAATGATAGCGAATGCCGAACTGAGTGTATAGAACAGGAAGACTTTCCCGCCCATTCGGCCAAGGTCCCCGATTTTCGATTGGTTGATTCCGACAATTAAGGTGAAAAAGATGAGCGGCACAATCAGGAAGGTCAAGAGCCGCAAGAGCAGATCCCCAAATGGTGCCAAGACAGCCGTATCTGGCCCGAAGATCAAGCCGACGATGACGCCGAGGATGAGCGCCACAGTGATTTTTAAGATAAGCGATACATTTGCATAAGATTTCCAAAGAGCTTTCATAAGCGCCTCCTTTATTTTTCTTTTATTTTTTAAAACCATATAAACTTAGTCGGATTTGACTTAATTACGATAGCCTATGCCCTTTGTTTTGTCAAAGAAGCGAACTCGGCAGGAGAACGAGGCGCAAAAGGCGAAAAAACGATGAACGAATCAACGGTTATCAGAAAACTTAAAAATATTCTATAATTTCCCAAAAGCTCATGATACGATAGATATAAATTATAGAAGAAACTGAAATATAAGCAGCGTGGAAGTTGTGGAGGTAAGGGAAATGAATGAAATGCAGTACTACGAAACAGATTATAGCTGGATGTGGGAAATTGCTGGTTTTATTGGAGCAGTGGCTTTGGCAATAGGGGGATTTGGTTGGCTACTGAGAAAAATCCTGGGAGTCGAACGCAAAAAATGGTTTTCACCTTCCTCAAATTTCGTCAACGAATCTCATGAAAAAATAAACAATTATTTTAGGTGGGGGAATCTCGCCATTTATATAATGACGCTCATCATCTTTGGTTTTCAAAAAGGAGCGTTGTACTTTATTGTACTGTCAATATTGATTGGCGGAGTACAGGAGTTGTTTAATGCCTACATGGAAAAAAGGTATGCCAAAAATCCAAATGATTATAAATATACGCTGCTGCATTATCCGGCTTCCATGGTCATTGTTACTACTTGTGCACTGGCTTTTCTTCCCGAAATAGTAGATGCCTTCCTAAAAGAACTGAGTTGACTTTTAAAAGAGCCAAAAGGTAGGAGGATATGACATGGAAGGTACAGGTTATTCCGAGACGTTGTCGTTCGACTGGTTATGGGGACTGCCGGCATTTTTTGTTGTTTCTGGACTTGCTATCTTCAGCATCAATTGGATCTTACGTAAGATCTTAGGCGTGGAGCGGAAAAAATGGTTTTCGACTTCAGGGTATTTCGTCAATGAGTTCCATGAAAAAGTGGAGCGCTATTTCCGATATGGAAATACGGCGCTATACATATTGTTCTTGCTGTTTTTCGGCTTTGAAAAAGGCTCTATTTATTTTGTTGCGCTCACATTTTTGCTGAGTGTGCCCCAAGAATTGTTTAGAGCTTTTATGGAAAAAAAGTACGCTGAAAACCCGAATGACTATAAATTCACTTTGCTGGAATATCCCGTTTCCATGATCATTTTCTTTACTTGCGCTGTGGCATTCACGCCTGAAATGTTCGATCTCTTTATGGATGAATTATCATTTCTATTTTCAAATTGAATTGAGCAGATTGGAGGGTTAGACATGGACGGAGTGAACCGAATGTACGGCCCAGACTATTCTGGAATGCAAACGGATGTCATGTGGGAAGTTTTTGGCTTTTTGGTTGTCGGCAGCATTGCAGTTTTTCTAGTTAATTGGTTTTTGAGAAAGACTTTAGGGGTCAAACGCAAGAGGTTTTTTTCTCCTTCGTCGAATTATGTTAACAGTCAACATCAAAAAGTGGATGCCTATTTCCGCTGGGGCGGTGCAGCGATCTTTCTTCTTGTGTTTTTTTTCACGTATGGACAGGGCCCGTTCATTCCGTTCGCGGTGTTGGTTGTTATCGGAATTTTTCAAGAAGGATATACCGCTTATATGGAGAAAACCCATTCTGATAATCGGAATGATTTTAAATTCACATTAATGCAATTGCCGATTGCACTCACCATCATTTTTATATGTGCCTATATTTTTTTGCCGGATTTTGGTGACGTGTTTTTTTATGGAGTTGATTGAGGGATGCTTAAGACAAGGAGGAGAGCGGTATGGTCCATCAAGGAAAAGTGCAGCGCTGGCTGCTGGTCATCATGTTATTGGCTGTCAATTTGCCGCCGCTGCTCCTGAGTTCATTGCCGGCTGGGTTTGCACTGTATTTTCAAATATTCGTTTCGGCATTGCTCGTGCTGGCTTTGTTCATCAGAGTGCTTGTCAAAGTGCGTGACAGTAATATCATTTACCGTGTCGAATTGGGAAGTTTGCCGCTTTATTACAAAACGGTATACACGGGAGAAATCCGCCGCATGGAGTTCAAGCGCAGCAATTGGGCTTCGAAAGTGGCGGTGGTCCGTGTGAGAAAGGGCATCGATTTACGCTTCGCTTTATTCGGCGACGGATTATTTGAGGATTTATCACAATTTGCCAAACGCAACGATGTGGAGCTTCGAAAGTCGAAAGATTACTAAATCATCGAAAAGCTTGGTAATAAGAGGCTTCCTTAGTGGAAGATTTCTGAAAAATGTTTCACGTGAAACAGCGAAAGGGGCAAGTGGAGATGCAATTGGAGAGTGGGCGCTTGCTGCTGCGCCGTTACCGCGATGAGGACTTTGAATTCTTGTATTCCTTGTTGAAACAGCCGGAAGTCATGCAGCATATCGGAGACGGCAAAGTGAAGAGCCGCCAGCAAGCTTTGGAATTTCTGTACTGGATTTACCGCATGTACAGGGAACATCCGGAGCACGGTTTGTTTTTACTGGTGCGAAAAGAAGATGGCAAGCGGATTGGCCATGCTGGGCTGGTGCCGCAATCCGTAGATGGGCAGACGGAATTGGAAGTCGGTTATTGGCTCGCGCCGGAATTCTGGGGCTTTGGCTATGCCCGTGAAGCTGCAGGGCTGTTATGCCAAAGAGGCTTCACACAGCACGGGCAAAGCGCACTTATTTCACTCATTCAACCAAAAAATCAAGCTTCGCAGAAAGTAGCCGAAGCACTTGGCATGGAATGTGGAGAACCCGTTTTGCGCAACGGACAATACGTACTCGTTTACCGAGTTCAGAAGGAGCGATGGCATGCAATTTCCTACACTTGAGACGGAGCGGTTATTGTTGACGGAAATTACGGAGCAAGACACGGATCGCTTTTTCGCGCTCTTGCAGCGTGAAGACGTAACTTATTATTACGGCATGGACCGCCTATTAGAGAAGGAGGAAGCGCTCGAGATGATCCGGGCTTTTCGCGTCGTGTTCGAATTCATGCGCGGCATGCGTTGGGGCATTCGCTTGCGTGGGGAAGAAGAATTGATCGGGACGATCGGATTCAACCAGCTTCAGCTACGCTCGAAAAAGACGGAAGTCGGCTATGAATTGCATCCGGATTATTGGCGCAAAGGACTGATGGAAGAAGCGCTTTCGGCTGTACTGGACTATGCGTTCGACGAGCTTGGGCTTTACCGTGTAGGCGCTACAACCTATCCCGCCAATACCGGATCGAACCGGCTGTTGAAGAAAATGGGCTTTACGGAAGAAGGTCAGCTCCGCGGTTATTTGTTCCAGCGCGGGGAGTCACACGACGCACTGGTTTTTTCGCTATTGGCTCCAGAATGGAAATTACAGCGTGAGAGAATTGATAAGTAGAAGGGAAGCGGCAAAATGTTAGGGAAACAAGGATTCAACGAATGGGCAGCGGAATACGACGACACGGTGCGCGAAAGCGAGCGCCAAGGAACGTATCCGTTTGCGGGTTATAGCGAGGTGCTGACAGAAATCTTCAAAGCAATTGACGAAAAGCCGCAAGCGTCGGTTTTGGATGTTGGCTTTGGGACCGGTGCATTGGCGTCTGCTTTATACGATAAAGGGCATCGTATTTTCGGAATTGATTTTTCTTCTGAAATGATCGAGCGTGCCGAGAGGAAAATGCCGGAAGCGCAGCTGGTGGAATGGGACATGGCGGACGGCTTGCCGCCTGCTTTTGACGGGCAGTTTTTTGATTGCATCGTCAGTACATACGCACTTCATCACTTGGAAGACGCGGATAAATGGAGTTTCCTCAAGCAATTGCTGAAGAGGCTGGCGCCGGGAGGCACATTATTGATCGGCGATATTGCTTTTCGGACAACGGAAGATCGTCAAGCTTGCCGGAATGAATACGAAAATGTCTGGGACGCTGACGAAGCTTATACCGTTTTTGACGAACTCAAAGCGGCCTTGTCCAATATCGCAACATGTGAATTCAAAGCATATTCCCATTGCGGCGCCGTTATCCAATTGCATCCCGAATGCCCGTTTTGCCATCCGGTTTATGACCTGGAGCAGCGCATCGTCTTTGAAACCGCCAATTGCTGGTTTTTGCAGCACGAGAAAGCGCAAGGCGTGCTCGAAGGGTCGGGTGTTATTGTCCCGAAACAGCATTGCTCGTCACCGTTCGAACTGACGCCGCAAGAATGGCAGGAGACGCAGGAGCTGCTTGGGCTCGTGAAGCCTTTTCTCGAGAAGATAGCGCCGGACGGCTATACGCTAGGCTGGAATGTCGGCGAAGCATCGAATCAATCGATCGGCCATAGCCATCTCCATGTCATCCCGCGTTTCAATGACGAACCGTATGCCGGAAAAGGCTTGCGCCATTGGCTGAAAAAACCGGAAAACCGGCGTCCTGGAAAAAGCGTGGATGCACGGTGAAATTTAAAGAACAGGCAATGACAGAAGAAAGTGCACGGGACATCCTCGCCTGGCGCTATCCGTATCCTTACGATTTCTATAACGGGGAAGCGACGGATGAAAGTTTGCAGAAGCTGATGAACGGCAGCTACCGCACAGTGACGGAGCGCGGGGAGTTGTTCGGTTTTTATTGCACGGGCAAGGGAGCACAAGTTCCGGCCGGCCACGCATCAAACGCTTATCCAGATGGCCCTGTCGATATCGGGCTTGGCATGAAACCGGAAAAAACCGGAGCGGGACGAGGTGCTGCATTTCTGGATTTTTTGCTCAGTGAAATCAACAAGCGCTATCCCGAACAAGCACTGCGCCTAACGGTCGCCCAGTTCAATGCACGCGCGATCCGATTGTATGAAAGGGCTGGATTTGTGAAGGCGGGTGGATTCAAAAACGACTACGCTGCGTTTCAAGTGATGCTGAAGGATGAGTGACTTTCAGCTAGCGTAAGCATCTGCTATAGTAAAAATAGGGCGGTATCTGTGAGGAACTGCACCTGTAAAAAGCTTAACAACTCAATAGATCTGCCTTGATCTGAAAAACGACAGGGACGGAGAAACCGACACAATCAAATTCTGCCCGTCCGCTATTTTTGCGGCGGGCTTTTTTCAAAGGTTTCCTTCCCGGAAGGAGAGAACAATGGAAAATACAGCTTCATTGATGAAGATGAAACAACAAGGAAACAAAATCGCGATGCTGACGGCCTACGATTACCCCTCCGCCAAAATCGCGGAAGCGGCGGGGATGGATGTACTGCTTGTCGGCGATTCGCTTGGCATGGTCGTACTCGGCTATGATTCGACCGTCAAGGTGACCGTCGAGGATATGGTCCATCACGGAAAAGCGGCACGAAGAGGGGCAATGGATACGTTCCTGGTCATTGATATGCCGTTCGGCTCGTTCCACGGCAGTTGGGACCACACACTGGAAAACGCCATGCGCATCTTCCAGCAAACGAGCGCGCAAGCTTTGAAACTTGAAGGTGCAGGAGAAGTACTCGAAGTGACGCGAAAACTCGTCGGAGCAGGCATTCCGATTGTCGCCCATCTCGGTTTATTGCCGCAGTCAGCAGCTGTGCTCGGCGGCTATAAAGTGCAAGGCAAAACAGCCAGCGCCGCCAAGCAATTGATCGAAGACGCCAAAGCGTGCGAAGCGGCAGGAGCCTGCATGCTCGTACTCGAATGCATCCCGCATCAATTGGCCGCACAAGTCACGAAAGAACTCAACATTCCGGTCATCGGCATCGGCGCCGGCAGCGAAACCGACGGGCAAGTACTGGTCTACCACGACACCGTCAAATACGGCTCGCACCATTTGCCAAAATTCGTCCAGTCCTACGCAGAAGCAGGTGAGACCATGCAACAAGGGCTCGCCCAATACGTCGAAGAAGTGAAGAGCGGCGCGTTCCCGAAAGAACAGCACCGCTTCACGATGAAAGAAGAAGAACTCGAGCAGCTGTATGGGTCGAAATAAAAAAAGATTGCCTTCTAAGCCAGTTTCATGGCAGATGAGGGCAATCTTTTTTAATGGGTGCTTTTAGAAGTGTAGCCAATATACAAAAAGCCAAGGCCGGTAATCAAAGTCACAAGTGCGAAGGCCATGCCGACAGCGCTTGCCCCGATTCCGGAGCCGACAAAGGGGCCGATGATTCGAAGGAACACCGCCATCACCAGAAAAGGCAGCAGGAAAGCCGTAATGTATCCGGAATGGATCCACCGATGAGCTTGCTTGCCAGCAAAGACTTTCACCGAAAAAACCAGCAAAGCAATATACCCGGCCAATATAAAAATCATGAAAAGCCCCCAATTCTATTTGTAGTCAATGGATCAGGGTTCCTGAAAACCGAACTTCGCGACAAAAAGCAAGAAAGCATACAGCATAAAAAGAAATGCATGTCCGCTGGTGAGCAGCATTCGGTAAACAGTTTGGACCCCAAACCAAGCCGCAGCGAATCCGACAACGGCCAGCACGAGCGGTGAATAGAAACCGAGCGCAAATAGACCCTCGAATAATAGCGTCCCCAAACGACTGGCAGAATAAGCGAAAGGGATAAGCAGTGCGAGAAATAACAGAAACGACAAGATGGACAGCAATTGCTGTTTCATTGAAGCCCTCCTAATTTACGGTTCGGATATGCCATGCCCCAGCAACAGCAGGAAGATAAAGCTGGAGAGTGCTACAAAAAAGATGCTATTTGCAATGACGCTGAAAATCATAACCGGCTTATTTTTGGTGCGTATCCCTAAAATCATTGCCAGTATGAATCCAAAGTCGATGAAGCCATATAAAAAGAAATAAACCCAGAAATTCATATTGGGAAGTGCCCAACCAATCACAAGCACGATGATAGCTGCGAGGACCAGCGATAAAGTCAGCACAACCGGTTTTGCTTCAGTAAAAGTTCCTTGCGTCCTCGTCTCCAAAATAGCGCACCTCATTTATCAGAATAAACAGCTCAATAAGCAATATATGCCCCCACCGCCAGGACTGTCATAAGCGCCACCGCCCGGATCCAGATCAACTTATTGCTGATGCCTGCTTTCCTTTCTAAGTAATATATATAGTGCACCAAGATGATCAATCCGGCACATGGCAGAAGAAACTCGGCGGGGTTCATGCCAATATTGTTGAGAACCAATTTAAAAATGCCAAAAGTCAGGAGCAACATTCCGATAGCGCCGATACCTAAAGAAAAATATGGATTGTGTATCTTCTTCTCTTTCCATTTTGAATCGGAATCCATTGCTGCACCTCTTTATTGAACTTTGTTTAAATCAGCTGCTTAAGCCGAAAAGGCCCCCAAAACAAACGGTGAAATCATCAGCAATACAGAAGCGGAGACCAATAAAATCGTAATCGGCCGACGCAGTTTATCGCGCCTTGTTCCTTGATACCAGCCTGAGAACTGTAATTTATTACGGTACAGCACAAAAATCAGCACCAGTACCGCGACGCCGCCGAGCCATCGATACGGTTCGGTGTCAGGGCTGCCTGAATAAAAACCTGTCAAAATCAATCCGCCGCCCATTCCCAGGATCACTAAAATGGCAAACACGCGAATCAGTTCGAGAAGTGTCTTCATGTTGCTATCTCCTTTCCGTACGGGGGTATGTTCGATTGCTTAAAAACTGGTGGCAACGACCAGAAGAGAAACCAACGAAACAAATCCTTGGAGCGAGCCTTCCCATCTTTTTTTCTCGCCGAAGCTTTCGATGCTCTGCAATAAAAACATCAATGCTAAAAAAGCGAAGATGAAATTCGGGAAAGGCTTAAATTCATTTCCGGTCAATAAAAGGGCTAGTAAAAGCAATGCTGCAATCGCCATTCCCATATTGATTTTCCCCAACACACTGAACCGCCTCCTTAAGTGATAGTGGATCTTATGGAATGAGTAATATATAGAAAGAAATCTGTTTATTTCTTTCAGTCTAACATATAAAAGGAAGAATTTAACTCCTTGGAAGAATTCGATAGATGCAAAAAAGGCAGTACCCGAGATTCTCGGATACTGCCTTTTAGTTATAGCGGATAGTGGTTAGCCGCCAATATAAGATGCTGGGTCAACTGCGTTCGAACGAGCTCCGTTCCAGCTGCCGATGTGGATTTCAAAGTGCAAGTGCGGGCCAGTTGAACGTCCAGTGTTGCCCATGCCGCCAATATTCTGCCCTTGAGAGACAGCTTGGCCGACAGAAACATTGATGGAATTCAAATGTGCATACGCCGTTGCATAACTTTGTCCATTGATGACATGGGTAATGATGATGACATTGCCGTAACCGCCCATAGCGCCAGCGTGCGATACATAACCGCTTGCTGCTGCATGGATCGGCGTTCCTGGGCTATTGGCGATGTCAAAGCCTAGATGCGATTCGTGTCCTGCACCAATATCACGGCCGCCGAACCCTGAAGTATGGCGCCCTGCTGCCGGGCGGATGAATCCAGCGCTTGATTTAGGCGCTGCCGCTTGTGTGACAGTGGCTGCAGGAGCATTGGATTGTGCAGCTTTTTTAGCTGCCGCTTTACGGGCTGCGGCTTCTTTCGCTTTGCGTTCTTCTTCCGCTTTACGCGCGATTTCCGCTAAACGTTTTTGTTCTTTGCCGATTTTCTTTTCGAGTGAAGAACTGATATTCATGGCTTTTGCATGATCTTCTTCAAGTTTTGATTTTTCTTTTGCTAGGCGTTTCTGTTCTGCTTTCAAATCATCCTGCAAATCGTCTTGTTTTTTCTTTTGTGCGTCCAATGAATCTTTCAAGTCCACAAGTTCTGCTTTTTGGCTTTCTTGTTTTGCGAGCTTTTCTTCAACTTCCGCTTTTTGTTCAGCTAAAAGCTCTTTATCTGCTGCTTGTTCGCGCATGATTTCGCGGTCTGCTTCGATCAAGGTGTTGACGGCAGATGCGCGGTCGATAAAGTCGACGAAGCTGTTAGCTCCAAGCAACACATCGATATAGTCAACGGAACCGCCGCTCAATTGGATAGCGCGTGCCCGTTCTTTCAAAAGTTCTTCGCGTTCTGCGATTTTGCGTTCCAGTTCTTCAATCGATTCTTTCAACTCATCGATTTCGACTTTCGTTTGGTCAATCTGTGCTTGAACGGCATCGATCTTGCCTTGCGTTTCTTCAATTTCGCCGTTCAATTCCTGTATTTTGTTCATGATTTTTTCAAGCTTTGTCTGGTTCTCGACGATCGCGTTGTTCTTTGACTGGATTTCGGAATTCAAGTTGTTCTTTTCTTGCTCGACCTGTTGTTTTTCTTTTTCGAGGTCGGACAATTTATCAGCACTCGCTGTCGGCAAGAAAATGGATAGCGCCAGAACAGCGGATAATGCTGCTACGAACCATTTGGACCATGTGTTCAATGTGTTGTGCTCCTTTCGCGTTCCCTTAATTAATTTATTGTTTTTCTATTTAAGAATTCTTTTTTGATGTAATAAAGCATAGCTGAGGCCATGAAAAAAAGCCGTCAAAAATTCCGGCAGACCCATTGTAACACCGCATAAACCTATTTATTATTACAGTTTCTTATCAAATCTAGGTCTATACTGTCATAAGCGACACATAAGCAGAACAAATGTAATTTTTATAAGGAGAAAGTAATGTTTTTGCAGAATAATTCATGTTTTCTATTATTTCTGATAGGGCTGGGGGCAGCGGAAGGCGTTTGTTTCGCATTACGAAGGAATCGTTTTCACAATTTCGGCAGGAGAAGAAGGCGGAAAAAAGGAAAGGGTTGGGATGGCAACATACAAAAAGGAGTGATGGATCGATGAAATCATTAAAAAAAGGGGCATTAACATTATCGTTGGCGGGGGCGCTTGCTTTGAGTGCCGTACCGATGAACTCTGCCGTAGTGCAAGCGGTCGGCAACGGGCCTGGATATGGCGGCAATGAAACAATCAATACGTCCATTTTGACCACCTACTCGGAAATGGCAGACTTTTTGAAAAAGCAGGATGCCAAACAACCACAGATGGAACTTGAAGTCATCGGGCAAAGCGTTAAAGGGCGCGATTTGTACGTGGCAAAATACATGAGCAACCCGGAAAACCCGACCATCCTATTCTTAACGCAACAGCACGGCAACGAACAGCTGACGACAGAAGGAGCGCTTGAATTCATCAAGCATCTGGGCACCGGCAAAATGAAAGGCGTTACGGATAACGTCAACATCCTGGTCGTGCCCATGCTCAATGCAGACGGTGCCATGGGAGACGTTGATTTCTCATTGGACGATTACGTAGCGTCAGGTGACCGTAATTTGACGCGCTATAACGCAGTCGGGGTGGATTTGAACCGAGACCATGTCGATAAAATACAGCCTGAAACAAAAGCGTTGCATGACAATGTCATGCGCAAATATGATATTGATTATATGATCGACTTGCACCATCAAGGGGTCAATAGCGAACGCGACGGCGAATTGGTTTCGGGCTCAATCCTTTATCCAACTACACCAAATGCGGACCCGGATGTCGTAGAAGGGTCGAAAAAGCTCGGGGCTGTCGTTTTTGATGCTGTCGATTCCACTGGATGGGGCCATCTCGGGAAATATCGCGGCGGCGACGCTGAAACGATCAGCCGCAATGGCATCGCGGTTGAATACGGCATTTCGACATTGCTCTTTGAGATGCGCGGTATGTCCGACCACGAATACGAGCCGTATGTCCTTGGCCAGAAGAGCAACGGCTATTTGATCAAACAAACGATCACGACATTGGAATCGACTGTGCGTGCCATTGCGGACGGTTCGATTGATACACAAGACACGTCGTTCTGGGATACGCTGGCATTCCAGCAAACCCGCGAAACAGAGTAAGACGAAGAAAAGCCTTTCCCGCTTTGACCGGGAAAGGCTTTTCTTATTTGAGTTCCTGTCATTCGTCTGCGTCGATGTCTTCCTGGTTTCTGCGGACTACGAGCACATCGCATTTGGCTGTGCGGACGATGCGTTCGGAGACGCTTCCCATGATCAGGCGTTCCGCGGCGTTCAGCCCGGTAGCGCCACAAACGATAACATCCACTTTCAGTTCATTCGCCAGTTTCTTCGGAATGACTGTTTTCGGTGAACCGTATTCAATCATCGTATGGACATTTGTGGCACCGTGTGAAGTTGCTTCTTCCTTGTAGCGGGCAAGCAATTCTTCCCCGCTTTTCAGTGTGCGGTCTGCAATCGTACGGTCGTATGCTTCAATGGAGCCGAATGAGCGATTATCGATGACATGCACGAGATAGAGGTCAGCGTGATTTCGGGAAGCTGCGGCGGCGGCTTTCTTAAATGCCCATTCCGCTTCTTTCGAACCATCCACTGCCACCATAATTCGAGAATATTTCAAAGTCATTGTTCATTCCTCCTTCTATACTGCTACCTTTCGATACATCATCGGGGACTTCCTTCTTTTTTCAGAAAATTTCCCCGAAGCTTCCGCGTAATTGTGAAAACGCATCCAAATTTTACGGTAGATATGATACGCTTGAAAAAAAGCAGGAACACCAGAAAGGAGCGAGAACCCTTTGGAATCAGAAATCGGCACCTTGACGCCCGAGCTTGAGAAGCTATTGACAATCAGCCACCAAGTCAAAGAATATCAAAAAGGCGATTATCTTTTCCGTGAAGGGGAGGCGGTGAAAGGCCTTTACATTCTCCGTTCCGGAAAAGTGCAGATCGGAAAAGTAACACCGGACGGCCGTGAACTGGCACTGAAGATTTGCGGCACTGGGCAGATGGTCGGCGAAATTACGGTGTTCGCACAAGGCGCCACGTATTTGCTGGATGCCCGGGCGCTCACCAAAACTAGCTGTTTAAAAATTCCCGTCGAGGAGTTGGAACAATCGCTTGAAAAAGACCCTTCGCTCGCGATGGCGTTTATGAAATGGATGGGCATCGACCAGCAGAAAACGCAAACCCGTTTCCGCGACTTGATGCTTCATGGCAAAAAAGGGGCTTTATATTCGACGTTGATCCGCCTTGGCAATAGCTACGGCGTAGAAGCGGAAGGCGGCTTACTAATCGATATTTTGCTGACGAACCAGGAGTTGGCGAATTTCTGCGGCATGAGTCGTGAAATGGTCAACCGGATGCTCAGCGACTTGCGCAAACAAGGGACCGTCGGCATGAAAGACGGCAAAATCGTCCTATACAATATCCCCAAACTAAAATTCGACATCAATTGCGAAGAATGCCCAATCTACCTCTGCAAAATCGACTAATCTTAAAGCCTGCCGTTACGGTAGGCTTTTTGTGTGCTCTATTAACATTGGCTTTTTCTCCTTAAGAGCGTGGTGCAAAGGAGTTATATAGCTGAACAGATAAGAGCAATGAAAGGAAAAGCTTCTGCTTTTCGACTGCGTTTCAGGGGCACGCTTTCCGGAGGGCTCGCATTGAGCCGCTTCGTCGCTACGCTCCTGCAGGGTCTCAATTGTCTCGCTAATCCTCCCGGAGTCGGCCCCTTCCACTTCGTCTCTAGTTTTAAAGGAGAAAATAACTTCTTTTGTCCACTCATTAGAAAATTGGAAATGTGTCATGTTTTCAGCTTAAGTCATTTTCATTAAAGAGCGTGCAAGCATCATGTATGTTCATCAACAAAATTTCTACTCAAGCACCTATGGCCCAGATGTTTCATCTAAGGAAGCGATTCCCCCACTAGCCGGCAACTAAATAAAGAAGCAGAACAATTTAAACAGTAAACGTCCACTGAAATCTTCTAGCCGCCGAGCGTAAAGGGGTGAGCCGATGCCGTAAGACAGGCGCTCTTCCTGGCTTATGGCAAGAGGTCAACCCAAAGCCCGGCGGCGACTACTAACCTGAAGCTTCAACAGAACAGCGAAACAATGCCACTTGCAAACCCTAGCTATCCTTAAACACGCCTAATCCAGGAAGCGATTTCCCCGCTGGCCGGCAACTGGATAAAGAAGCAGATCAGATTAAACACACCCGACTCAATGAAACCTCTCAGCCGCCGAGCGTAAAGGGGTGAGCCGATGCCGTAAGACAGGTGCTCTTCCTGGCTTATGGCAAGAGGCCAACCCAAAGCACGGCGGCGAATACCAACATGAAGCTCCAATAGAACACGACCACAACACCACTCGCAGACCCTAACTATCTTCAATCACCCTGATCCGGGAAGCGATTCCCCCACTAGCCGGCAACCTAATACAGAAGTAGATACGATTAAACAATCTATAGACAATAAATTCTCTCAGCTGCCGGCGCCTAGGGTGAGCCGACGCAGTAAGACAGGTGATTTTCCTGGCTTATTGCCAAAGGCCAACCCAAAGCAAGGCAGCGAATATTACCAAAAATAAAAATAGAACAGGGGAACAACGCCACTCGCAAACCCCAGCTATCTCCGCCATTCATTCCAACAAATAGTATCTTCCAAAAGCCTATCCATCTGCAGGCTTTCTTTTTTTGGCGAAAATATGGACAGCTGAAAATAAATGCGGCCAGGTGTGATTTATGTCACAGCTAAACCAAAACTTAGGTCCTATGCTAAAGGAAATAGCAAACAAGTGATGAGGTGGAAGCAATGGATAAGAAGCAATCGGATCATGATGTGAATTTGAAGGGGACACTCGTCAGTGTATTCTTCGTCGGCATCGTCATCGTTGCCATATGGGTTGCCGTGTATTTGATGTACGTAGCGAGATAAAAAAAGGAGAGATTCATCATGCATTTCCATAAATATGAGAAGATTTGGCTCAGTTTTGGCATCGTCTCGCTCATCGTCTTTTTGAGCGTCGTCGGTGTCAGTGCGTTTTCGCAAAACCACACGCCGTCCGGGGGGATGGACACCATCGACCCGGAGAAAGTGAACGAAACCGCCCCATTCGATAACCCAGGCGTCACGCAATTGGACGAAGATACGTACCAAGTGGCGATCGTCGCACTGGCTTTTGGCTACAACGCACCGGACTTGCGGGTGCCGGCCGGCAAAGAAATCATTTTCAAAGTCACCAGCACAGACGTGGTGCACAGCTTTACGGTCGACAACACGAAAGTCAATATGATGGTCGTTCCCGGACGGATCACGACCAAATCCTACACATTTGAAGAACCGGGCAAGTATTTGATTCTGTGCAATGAATACTGCGGCACCGGGCACCACATGATGTCTACGGAAATTGAGGTGTACTGACATGATTGCCCAACCAGAACGTAAAATCGCTTTATGGCACTTAGGTGTCGCTTATACTGCATTTTTGATCGGCACGCTCATGGGCGTGTTGCAGGTGTTTATCCGCAACGACGCACTTCAGCTCCCGGCTTGGCTTGATTATTACCAAATCCTTACTGCGCACGGCGTCTTGCTTGCACTTATTTATACGACCTTTTTCATTTTTGCCTTCTTTATCACCGGCATGAGCAAAAGCCTTGGAAGCTTCGGCCCGAAAGTCCGCTTGTTTTCATGGATAGGCCTGTGGGTGACGCTTCTCGGAACGGTCATGGCTACAGTAATGATTGTGGCCGGTGAAGCTTCAGTGCTTTATACATTCTATGCTCCACTGAAAGCGAACGGCTTTTACTATGTCGGCCTGGCCTTAGTCATTGTCGGCACATGGATCTCGAGTTTTGCCTTGGTCGGCCATTACATGGTCTGGCGCCGTAACAATAAAGGGCAATTGAGTCCCTTGTTTGCCTTCATGACGGTAACGACCATCGTGTTATGGATCATCGCCTGTCTTGGCGTGGTGGCGACCGTATTGTTTCAATACATTCCGTGGGCGTTCGGTTGGACGGATACAATCAATGTAGAATTGAGCCGTTCGCTGTTCTGGTATTTCGGCCATCCGCTTGTTTATTTCTGGTTGCTTCCGGCGTACATCGCCTGGTACACGATTGTGCCGAAACTGCTTGGCGTGAAAGTGTTCAGTGATTCCTTGGCGCGTCTTGCGTTTGTCTTGTTTATCCTGTTCTCGATTCCGGTCGGGTTCCACCACCAATTGACCGAACCGGGCATCTCGAACTTCTGGAAGTTCCTGCAGGTGGTCTTGACGTTCATGGTCATCGTGCCGTCACTCATGACGGCGTTCTCGATGTTTGCGACCTTTGAAATTTCAGGGCGCAAAAAAGGGGGCACTGGTTTGTTCGGCTGGTTTAAGAAACTGCCGTGGCGAGATGTCCGTTTCACGTCGATTTTCATTGCCATGGCGTTCTTCATTCCTGGGGGTGCTGGCGGGATCATCAATGCCAGTTTTCAATTGAATGAAGTCGTCCACAATACCTTATGGATTGTCGGGCATTTCCATATTACCGTCGGGACGCCTGTTGCGATGACGTTTATGGGCTTGACCTTCTGGCTCATCCCATATTTGACGGGGCGTCGTTTCACGAAGCGCATGCAGCGCCTAGGCTTTGTCCAGATCATCACTTGGTCGATCGGCATGCTGCTCATGTCGACTGCTCAGCATGTATTGGGGCTGATGGGGGCACCGCGCCGCACAGCTTACAGCGGCTATAACGGCCATCCGTCGGCGATGGAATGGTTTGACGGCATCATCTCGAACCATGTGACGATGGCGATCGGCGGCACGATTTTGTTCCTGTCCGCCATGATCTTGATGTATATCGTCATCATGACCATGTTCGTTTCGCCCAAAGCTGAAACGCCTGAACAGATGGTGGAATTTCCGCTGGCGGAAAGCGATATGTCCAATACGCCAAAATGGCTGGAGAACTGGTGGATTTGGATCGGCATTGCCGCCGCGTTGATCATCATTGCTTACGCTATTCCACTGACCCACATGATCCAACATGCACCACCTGGCTCGAAAGGATTTATTACATGGTAGGAGTTGAGGACAATGTTCACGATGGTAATCGCATTAATGGTCATTTTCATCGTTTTCACCGCGATGCTCGTTGAGTTGTCGGTGACGGACGAAGACTAATGAAGAGCTGTTCCGGCAATGCGCCGGGGCAGCTTTTTTCTATGCACCACAAGTTGGAAATTGTATTTGAGCGGCATCTTCTATAGTATTTTAAAGAGAAGAAAGAGGTGGATGTGATGGGGTGGATGGACTGGATTTTCACCGCCGTGAGCGTTATTTGGCTGGTCGAATTCATCGTTTTTAAAAACCGTGAGACCGGGCAAGGCGACCCGGTCGAGAAAAGGACGTTCTTTGGGATTCTGTTGTCGCTGATCGCCACCATCGCGGTTGGTTTTTGGCTCCAGGAACTGGCGGAAACAGAAATGGCATCGGTGCTCAGGCCGATTGGGCTCGTGCTGCTTATTGTCGGCGTCTTTTTGCGATTTTGGGGGATCATTCACTTGAAATCACAATTTACACGCCATGTGACGGTGCGGGAAGGCGATACGATTGTCAGCAGCGGCCCTTACCGCAAGCTGCGCCACCCGCTTTATACTGGCTTGTTTTTGATCGGCATCGGCATGGCGCTATTCTTTACGAGCCCTATTGCGGCGATTGCCGGCGGCTTGTTGCTCGCGTTTGCACTCAATAAACGCATGCAGCACGAAGAAGCCTTGCTCGTCGAAAAGTTCGGCCCCGAATACAAGGAATGGATGAAGCACCGCGCGCGCTTGATTCCTTATATTTATTGAAGCTCGGCTATCGCGAATAAAGAAGTGGAAATCCCGGATTTTGCGTCCGGGATTTTTCAGTTTGTGGAGAAAGGTAAGAAATCGTATTTTCCGAAGCTTATCGCTCGCTTTTCGTGAGCTCGCGCCCAAGCCTCCTCAGTCGCTTCGAAACCCTTGTGCTCCCACATCTGCGTGGCAGATGCGTCGCAAATGAATGCGCTCAGCTAAGCTTCGCTCATTCATTCCTTGCGGGGTCTCGGTAGTCTCGCTGATCCACAGGAAAGATAAGGTCGACCTACGAGAGACATTATCTTTGCGAAAGTAATGCGCAGCATTATTGAGCAGAAGGGGTTACGAGCGAACGCTTCTCCAAATACTTAGAAAGATCATTGATTATTAAATGTAGAAAAAACGACTCCATTCAATTTCGCAATGGATTAATAGACTTCTTCAACACTCCGGGATTTTTCTTTTGGACAAAACCAAAGCATTTCATTTTACATCGTGTGCGATTTAAATTAATATAGATCGTGTAAGATATAATTCTTGGAGGGATATAAAAATGAAACCAATATTTGAAACGACAATGATCAACAGCGGCGGACGCGAAGGCACGGTTTATTCACCGGATAATATTTTTAACCTCGATGTGGCAAAACCAGTCGCGCTTGGCGGCCAGCCGAATACGGCAACCAACCCTGAGCAATTGTTTGCGGCAGGCTATAGCTCTTGCTTCAACAGTGCATTGGACTTCGTGTTGGAACGTGATAAAGTGAAAGTAACGAACAGCGAAGTCACAGCGACGGTTTCTTTGCTTGGCGATAAAGCAGACGGCGGCGTGAAACTCGCAGTACGCCTTGAAGTGGATATCGACGGCTTGGAAGAGGGCAAGAAACAGGAGTATGTCGACAAAGCCCATGCGTATTGCCCATATTCCAAAGCGATCAAAGATTCAGTGGACGTGGAGATTGTCGTTCGATAAGCAGAAAAACAGGTGATGACATGGACAAACCAACCAAACTGGAACAGCAATTATGCTTTGAAGTGTATAAAGCATCGAGCAATTTCTCGAAACTTTATGCCAAGACCTTAGAACCGTTCGGCCTGACCTTTACGCAGTATTTGGTCTTGCTCGTGTTGTGGGAAGAAGACGGCTTGACGATGAAAGAAATCGGCGGGCAGCTCGGCCTCGGCACCGGCACGCTCAACCCGATCATCAACCGTATGATTCAAAATGGCCGCATTGTGAAAGAACAATCGGCTGAAGACCGCCGCGCTTTCCGTATTTCCTTGACCGAAAAGTCGCGTGCAGATGAAAAACCGATTGAGCAGGCCATTCACGACAAGATTACCAGCTGCAATTATCTCGATGTCAATGCCATCGAACTGATGAACAACTTGAAAGCCTTGAATGCATTTTTCGGCGAGATGGATCTATGAAAATTCATGGAAACAGGAGTGATGAATGATGGGAATCTACGATATTAAGGTCACCGATGCCAGCGGGGAAGAGTATAAGCTCGAACGCTACAAAGGCCAGCCGATGGTCATCGTCAACACGGCGACCAAATGCGGTCTGCGCGGCCAGTTTGACGGCCTTGAAAAGATTTACCAGCGTTATAAAGATGAAGGCCTTGTCGTGCTCGGCTTTCCGTCCGATCAATTCGGCCAGGAAGTCGGGGAAGCGGCAGATGCCGAATCATCGTGCCGCATGACATACGGCGTCACGTTTCCGATGCACGACATCATCAAAGTGAACGGAAAAGAAGCGCACCCGCTGTTCAATCATTTGACGTCGAACACAAAAGGCTTCCTGTCGAGCGGTATCAAATGGAATTTCACGAAGTTCCTTGTCGACCCGAACGGCAAAGTCGTGGCGAGGTTCGCGCCGAAAGATACGCCCGATTCGATGCACAAAGACATCCAGAAAGTGCTCGAGTCCTAAACACGAACTGTTCACGAAAGCGGCGGGATGTGGTAAGCTGAACGTCACGATGAGTGAACGGGAGTGAAAGAAATGGGCAAAGCGAAAGCAAAATCAAAAAGCGGCGTAGGCCAAGGAACCGGCAAAAAAGGCTGGAACCGTTGGGAAAAAGGCAAAAACAAAGCCAAAAGTTTTAAGCCGTATACAAGCAAAGACAATAAAGAAGCCACGAACCAAAAAGGAAAACAGCCAGAAGCTGAATCTGAATGGGTCGATGGATAATAAAAGCCGCGCAGGCAATTGCGCGGTCTTTTTATTTCCCGGGAAATAGCAGCGGTTTGGACAGTGAGTGGAATTTTGTTGCGGGCTACACCAAAGAAAGGTATTGAAAACCAACGTGAAGCACAAACGAGCTCCCGAACTAAACACTCTCTATCTTACCGATGCACGCCTTAGGAAGCGATTTCCCCACTAGCCGGCAACTAACTAAAGAAGCAGAACTATTTAAACACACGTGGATCAATGAAATCTCTAAGCCGCCGAGCGCAAAGGGGTGAGCCGAAGCAATAAGACAGGCGTTCTTCCTGGCTTATTGCGAAAGGCCAACCCAAAGCCCGGCTGCGACCACCAAGATGATACATAACTAGAACACCGGAACGATTTCACAATAAATCTCTCGCTATCCAATTACATGCCTAATCCGGGAAGCGATTCCCCCACTAGCCGGCAACTATCTAAAGGAGCAGATTTAATTAAACACACACAAATCTATGAAATGTTTTAGCCAGCCAGCGACAAGGGTGAGCCGACGCAATAAGACAAGCGCCCTTCTTGGCTTATTGCTAAAGGCCAACCCAAAGCAGGCTGGCGACTACCAAGATGAAGCACATACCAACGACCGAAACAGTTCCACAAGCAAGCTCACGCTATCTTCATTCAAACAAAAAATTTGAGGAACCTCGTATCAAAAAATAACTACAAATTGAAAGTTTTATACGAAAAACCTGCCAGCAACTAGACCCTTTTTCACTTTCTACAGGAAGTACGAGAAAATCCTTGCGGCGAAATTCGAACTGGTCTATAGTGAAACTACAAGATTTGGTGATGTTGTAAAAAAACAACACCATATATAGTGATACCGCAACAAAGGTGCCCACTACGGGCTGAATAGGGAATCCGGTGAAATCCCGGAGCTGTTCCCGCAACTGTAAGCGCAGACGAACCATGAAATCCCACTGTCTAATGGACGGGAAGGGCATGGGGAGAGTGACGCGCGAGCCAGGAGACCTGCCTTTGTTGTCGTTTTGCACTTCTCCGGGAATTGGGAAGGATGACAAAGGTTTAGTTTGTGCGGCCCAAGTGTGCCCACTTCATGAACTTGCGTTTATGCCCCCATTCTCTCCGGAGAGTGGGGGCTTTTGTGTTTTTATAAGGAGGAATTCGTTATGCATAGAGAACAACTTCCGGCTGGCGTATCCAGGACCATCCAGTCCCGGCTCGTCTTGCCGCCGGATACCAATCATATGGGCACGATTTTCGGGGGCACCGTCCTCGCGTATATCGACGAAATCGCCGCCATCTCGGCAATGAAACATAGCCGCCGCGCAGTCGTGACCGCATCGATCGACAACGTCAATTTCCTGTCCTCGGCAAAAGTCGGCGATATCTTGATCTTGGAAGGCGTCGTCATTTCGACAGGACGTACTTCGATGGAAGTATACGTCAAAGCGGAATGCCAGCACATCGAAAGCGGCACGCGCAGCTTGACGACCACCTCGATCTTGACGATGGTCGCAGTGGATGCAGAAGGGCGCCCGACGCCGGTCGCGAGCGTAGTGCCGGAAACGGAAAATGAAAAACGATTATTTGAGAACGCACAGGAACGAAAAGAACGCCGAATGATAGCAAACGAATACGCAAAGGAGCTGTGTTAAAAATGACTTTAGGAGCAGTAGAACGCGATAGAAAAATTCAAGATGCACTAGACCGGGTGTCAATGGACGAACCGCATTGGACGTTCGAGGCGGCAGGATTATATTTGGAGAAATTATACGAGCAAGCGGCACAAACGCGCGGTTACAGCGCAGCGAATAAATACGATGATTTCTACGGGTTGATTTACGGGCTGAGCCGCCTTGGCATTTATTCGAAAGACTTACTCGAAGCTTATTCCGAGGAAGAAATTCGCCTACTAGGAAAAGAAATTGCGCCAGAGCGCGATGAATTGTTCAATTACATAGGATTGTTCTTGCTGGCGGATCGTTATTTGGCAAAAGACTACGACGGGCGTGTGTGGGAATTGCCGCAGGAGCGCTTCCTCGTCATCGCGATGACTTTGATGCAAAAAGAACCGAAAGTGCGCCGCTTGGAACTCGTCAAGGAAGCGTATTGGGCGATGAGCAATTTGTATATGACGGTAGCGACGCCGACTTTATCGAATGCCGGGAAAAGTTTCGGGCAAATGTCTTCATGCTTTATCGACACCGTAGCGGATTCGCTTGATGGCATCTACCAGAACAACTGGGATGTCGCGCGCCTGAGCAAAGACGGCGGCGGCCTCGGCGTTTATTACGGAAAAGTGCGCGCACTCGGCTCGGACATCCGCAAATTCAAAGGCAACTCATCCGGCGTTATCCCGTGGATCCGCCTGCTCAACGACACTGCCGTCAGCGTCGACCAGCTTGGCCAGCGCCAAGGCGCAGTGGCAGTCTATTTGGATGTATTCCATAAAGACATCATGAACGGCTTCTTGGATTTGAAAACGAATAATGGCGATGAGCGCCGCAAAGCACACGATATTTTTACCGGCGTCTCGATTCCGGATTTGTTTATGCAAAAATTGCAGGAAACGGATGAAAACGGCCGCAGCGTCGGCGAATGGCATACGTTCTGCCCGCACGAAGTTAAGCAAGTGATGGGCTGGAAAGACGATCAGGGCAATCTGCTTGGTTTGGAAGATTTCTATGACGAAACGGATCATAAATACTTTACTGAAAAATACGAGGAAGCGGTCAACCATCCTTTATTGGCAAGAAGATCGTTCCGTGCAATGGATGTTATGGCGCGCATCATGGTGTCGCAACTTGAGACCGGCACGCCGTATATGTTCTACCGCGACGAAGTGAACCGCCAAAACCCGAACAAGCACTTGCGCGGCATCGGCAAAACGTCTATCTACTGCAGCAATCTGTGCAGCGAAATCGCCCAGAACATGTCGCCAACTGAAATTATTAAAGAATACAAAGACGAAGAAGGCAATTTGGTCACTGTGAAAAAACCGGGCGATTTCGTCGTCTGCAACTTGTCGTCCATCAACTTGCCGAGAGCAGTGCAAGCGGACGTCTTATCCCGCCTCATCCCGATTCAATTGCGCATGCTGGATAATGTCATCGATTTGAATACCATTTCCGTCGGCCAGGCAGAAGTGACGAACCAAAAATATCGCGCCGTTGGATTAGGGACATTCGGTTGGCACCACTTGCTGGCGCTTCGCAGCATCCATTGGGAAACGCAAGAAGCGGTCGAGTATGCAGATACTTTATACGAAGAGATCGCTTGGTACACCATCCGCGCATCTGCGGGATTGGCAGAGGAAAAAGGGGCTTTCAGTGAATTCCAAGATTCTGAATGGCATACGGGCAGCTTTTTCGAGCGCCGCGGCTACAACAGCGAACGCTGGGACGCACTGCGCCGAAAAGTTGCAGCATCCGGCGTCCGCAATGGCTGGATGATGGCGGTCGCGCCGAACTCGTCGACCGCTAAAATCGGTGGTTCGACAGACGGCATCGATCCTTTGTATGCCGTCGAATACGCAGAAGAGAAAAAGAATTTCCGTTTTAATGTAACGGCACCGGACCTCAACCACCGGACATATGACTATTACCGCCGCGCGCGCCACGTGCTGGACCAGAAATGGAGCATCCGCCAAAATGCGGCAAGACAGCGCCATATCGACCAGTCGATCAGCTTTAATTTATACGTGCCGCACACGATCCGCGCCAAGGAGTTGCTCGAATTGCACCTCGAAGCGTGGAATTGCGGATTGAAGACGAGCTATTATGTACGCAGCACGTCGCAGGAAGAAATCGAAGCATGCGAGGCATGTGAAAGCTAAGAAAGGATGAGGAGTATGCAAACCTTAACGAAACAACCATTGATGGACCCGGATGCACCGAACCGCTCGACCGCCATTGTCGGCGGGGCGAGCTCCGGCTTGCTCAATTGGAACGACATCGCCCATCCGCATATGTATGACTTGTACCAAGCGCTGTTGGCCAACTTCTGGAAAGCGCAGGAAATCAATATGCAGGATGACATCAAAAACTGGGACTCACTATCGGATACCGAGAAAGACGTCTTTTTGCGCATCAACACGCAGCTCGCGTCTCTTGACAGCCTGCAGACGCCGACGATGACCCAAGTCATGGACTATGTCAGCGATTCAAGCTTCAAGTCGATTTTTGCCGTCATCGCCCAGCAGGAAGCAGTCCATACCGAATCGTATTCTTACGTGCTCAGCTCGCTCGTGCCGCTCGATGAACAAAACCGGCGCTTTGATGAAGCGAAGAACGACCCGCTCGTCAGAAAGCGCAACGCACGGATCTTGTCTGCGTACGAAGCGTTCCGTACTGAGCCCAATCTGGAAAACTTATTGAAGCTTGCGGTCAATTCGATCAATTTGGAAGGCATTTATTTCTATGCGGGCTTTGCGTTTTTCTACCATCTCGCACGCCAGCAGAAAATGCTCAAGACCAGCACGATGATCAGTTATATCCAGCGTGACGAAATGCAGCACGCCTATTTCGTTTCCCAGTTTATCCGCATCTTGATCGCAGAAAACCCGGAACTCGCGACAGATGACATGAACGACTGGATCCGCGATGAAGTGGCGCATGCAGTGGAACTCGAAAAAGAATGGGCACAGCACATCCTCGGGGAAATCGACGGCCTGGATCTCGATGAGTTCAACGAATACGTTGAGTACTTGGCAAACAAGCGACTGCGCCAAATCGGCCTCGGCAACCTCTACGAAACACGTGACAATCCGATGCCGTGGATCCGTGTCTTCGGCGATGACATGATGAACAGCACGAAGTCTGATTTCTTCGAACAGAAATCGCGCGCCTATACGAAAGTATCGGAGTCGAACGGCTTTGACGAATTATAAACCGAACGTCGCAATTGTCTATGCTTCTGCGACGGGGCATACCGAATGCCTCGCCCGTATGGTAGTGGATGCATTGGTGCGGCAAGGGCTGCAGCCGGATGTTTTTCGTGCGAAAGAATTCAATCTTGCTGAACTATCTCGTTACGATATAGTTTTGGTCGGGACATATACATGGATGAACGGCGAAATCCCGAAGCAGCTGCACGGCTTGTTCGAAGCGATGGAACAGCAAGACAAGACGCTCATTACAGGCGTATTCGGCACAGGCGACCGCTGCTTTGCGACGTATTGCGGCGCGGTGGATCTGTTCCGGGACATGCTTCATGCGAAAACGATCTTGGCCGCAACGCTCAAAGTCGAACAGATGCCATCAACGGATGACCGCCCGCGCTGTGACGCATTCGCGAAAAGCGTGCTGATGAAATACAGTCACTACCCAGGCCTTCTGTCGGCGGCTAACTCTTGAAATCTCTTTTAGTTTCTCCTTCTGGCAAGTGGGTATAGAGCTAATAAGGAACTGAAACAGAGGAGGAAGGCCAATGGCACAACAGAAATGGCTGAAAGTCGGCGCAGCGGCAATGCTGTCTGCGGGAATGCTTGCTGGTTGCGGCGGCGGGGAAGACGAGCCAGAGATGGAACAGGAAACAGATGTCATGCCAGGCGAAGAACAAGGCGACTCTGATGACAATGAAGATGACGAAGAAGAAGAAGAGGATTGATTTTGTATAAGTGGGTGTAGGCCTATAGTTTCTCTTTTTGGATGATTTGTCTTATACTATTCAAGAACGGGAAGCCATAGTATTTCCGGTCAAGTATCAATAATCACTGCTTCAAAATGAACAATTCCACTTTGGTAAAATGGAACAGACTATAGCGCTGGAACCAACGCCGAAAAAAGCCCTTGCTTGGGTTTTTTTCGGCGTTTTGTCTTTTGCATAACTTGGCTTTAAGAAAGGGGAACGATATGAAAATCGAACACACCATCATGGACCTGGCACAACAGGTCGGTAACTTGCTTGAGGCAGAAACCGATACCACGGACATGGAATGCCTAATCAAGAAAAACCGGACCGTAACCATTCAATTGCATGATAAAAGTTTTGATTGCACACTGGAGCACGATATATCGTTTCGAAACCTGAAATCCGATGGCTCTGCCGAGAACAAAGCAGACATTTACCTGCTCCCTGAAGAAGTGCCGTTATTTACGCAAGCATTGCAGCAATACCCAATCGCCTTGCCAACGGAATTTGAGCAAAGCATCGACTCGAACCCGAATATTGTGTGCTTGCGCCTAATTGCAGAGGAACCGCCGGAGAATTTCGCTGCCCGGCTCGCTGCTGCATTGCGCCAGATCGATTAAATAGACAAAACCCGGACGCTTGGCGATCCGGGTTTTGATGTTCATCCTTTATTTGGAATATGAAAGTAAGCATGTTATGGTGGGCATGTTGAGACAAGGCATGCAAATGGAGGCTTGGACATGCGTGAACTTATGCTGTATTTCATAGGGTTTCTAGTGCTCGCGGCTTTCAATAGTTGGATGGAACACCTGCAAGAAAACGCGTGGAATCTACAAGAAAACCTTTTTCAAGCTTTGTTTATCACGCTATTTATACGCGGCGGGTTTTGGTTTGAGAGAAGGGTGAAAAGAAAAGAAGCGCAAGAACAGAAAGAGGCAAAACAAGAATGAGCTCCTTGGTGGCGACAGTGTAAATTTCTCGTCTTACTTTCTAAATTCCAATAGCTTTATCAAATGGTCGAGGCGCAGTGCAATATAAACCAATGACATGGCGGCGATTCCTTGCCAAATGCTGCCGTAGAACAGTCCAAGAAGGGCTCCAACTGCTATATAAACGAGTAAATTCTTTTCCATCACGATATCTCCCTTCATTACAAGCTAATCACAGTATAACTTAGACAAAGCTTGAAAATACATATAAGTAAATATTTTCCAATCCGTACTGTAGATATAACAACTTTGCCTTGGGATCAAACCTCGCCATTATATAAACTATGCTTAATCCCTATCCTCCCTTTATAATGAATTTACGCAACATTTCATTTGAAGAGGAGTTTTTCCTGTGATTGCCATCATCGATCATTATGATTCATTTACATATAATTTGGTCCATTATTTCGAGCGGCTCGGTGCGCGTGTGGAAGTTTTCCAGAATGACCAGGCCGCGCTCCGGGACATCGAAGCCTTATCGCCGGAACTGATTGTACTGTCGCCAGGGCCAGGCAAGCCTCTGCAGCCAGGCGTTGGGACGAAAGTGCTCGAACAGCTCAGCGGGCACGTGCCGATACTCGGCGTGTGCTTGGGCCACCAAAGTATCGTCGAGTTTTACGGCGGCAAAGTCCGTAAAGGCGAACAGCCTGTACACGGCAAAGTATCGGAAGTGGCGCACGGCGGACAGGGCGTTTTTGCGGGGTTAATTTCACCGACGCCGGTCGTGCGCTATCATTCGCTCGTGGCGGAAACCGATACGCTGCCAGGAATTCTCGAAGTGACGGCAACAGCAGAAGATGGCAGCATCATGGGCGTGCGCCATAAAGAATTACCGGTTGAAGGCATTCAGTTCCATCCTGAATCGATTTTGACGAAGGATGGGTTTCAGATGCTCGCAACCGCCTATCAGAATGCCCAATTATGGAATCGTGAAAAGAAAGGAGGCGCACACGATGGCCCCTTATCTGCAGTTTGATTTTGCGAAAGACGACGGAACACCGGAAACGGTCGCTTTTTCCGAGCCGCACGCGGTGCTTGAAGCGAAGTCGCTGAAGGATGTGGCAGGCGTTTTTGAACAAGTCGACCGTTACACATCACGGGGCTATTACGCAGCGGGTTATGTATCCTACGAAGCAGCGCCTGCTTTTCATCCGGAAATGGCCGTTCGCGACGGTGTTGAAATGCCGCTTGTCTGGTTCGGCATCTATAGCGAAACACAATTGCCAAAACCTTTAAGCGAAGGGAATTATGAAGTCTCGGACTGGACCCTTGAAGGCTCCGTGGCTGAGTACAAGAACGGCATCCGGAAAATCCGCCAGGCCATCGAAGAAGGCGATACCTATCAAGTGAATTACACAGAACGCCTCACTGCAGGATTCAAAGGCGATGCAAAAGCATTTTACCGGCAGCTTGCACGCAACCAGCAAGCGGATTACAGCGCCTACCTAGACATCGGGCGCCATCAGATTTTATCGGCATCGCCGGAACTGTTCTTTCGCATCGACGGTTCCCACATCCGCACGAAACCGATGAAAGGCACCGCTCCGCGCGGCAGGACGAACTGGGAAGATGAGGCTATTTTGGATGTGCTGCTCGATTCGGAAAAAGAACGCGCCGAGAACTTGATGATTGTCGATCTATTGCGAAACGATATGAGCCGCCTTGCCAAGCGGGGGACGGTCCAAGTGCCGAAGCTGTTCGAAGCGGAGAAATACCCGACCGTCCATCAGCTAACCTCAACGGTGGAAGCCGAACTGCCGGCAGGGCTCAGCGTATTCGACTGGTTCCAGGCTCTGTTTCCATGCGGCTCAATCACCGGCGCGCCGAAAGTCAGCACGATGCGCTATATCGCCGAACTCGAACAGACACCGCGGGAAGTCTATTGCGGCGCAATTGGCTATATCACGCCTGAGAAAAATGCCATCTTCAATGTGCCGATCCGCACCGTCGTCATCGATCAGGACAAATCGGCTGCGCGCTACGGTGTAGGCGGCGGCATTACCTGGGATTCAACATCCGAAGGCGAGTACGAAGAGCTATTGACGAAAGCCCGCGTGCTGACCGACCAGCGGCCTGAATTCGCCTTGCTTGAATCGCTCAAGCTGGAAGACGGGAACTTTCCGCTGGTCGCGCTTCACCTCGCACGGCTGAAAAAAAGCGCGGCATATTTCCGTTTTGCATTGGACGAAGAGGCTATGGTGAAACAATTGGAATCGCTTGCTTCGCAGCATGCAACAGGCCTTTTCAAAGTTCGCCTAACGCTTGAGCGCAGCGGCAAGATGGAGCTGACCGCACAGCCGACAGCTCCGATCGAGCAGCCAATCCGCTGCGTACTCGCCAAATCGCCAATCGACAACCGAAATGCCTTTCTCTATCACAAAACGACCAACCGCGGCATCTACGAACAGCATCAACAGCACGCGCCTGACGCTTTTTCCGTGCTGTTATGGAATGACCGCGAGGAATTGACCGAGTTCACCATCGGCAACCTGGTCGCAGAAAAAGACGGCCGTTTCTACACGCCGCCTGTCTCAAGCGGCCTGCTTGGCGGCACCTACCGCAAACAGCTCCTTGAAGAAGGGCGCATCGAAACGAAAGTGCTGAAAAAAGACGAACTCGACACGTTCGACGCCATCTGGTTCATCAATAGCGTTCGTGGATGGATGAAAGTGGAACTTGATGAGATCAATCAAACGGGTGAAAATCTTTAAAGCGACGAGCTTTTTCAGCAGGCTATATAAATCCAAAAATGCCAAGCCACGCTTAATATCTGCGTAGTTTGGCATTTTTTATACTCGCGCACGTTTGTTGGCAACTAGTTTTACGATAGCCCATACCGCCCCTATCACGAAATGGATCACGCCATTGGCCAGTACAACGAGACCTATGAACGCCGCCATGATGGCGCCTCCTTGGCCGGTCGTCCAGATATCAACTAGCAGGAAACGGGCAGCATAGCCAAGGCCAATGCCGAAAACAGCCAATAATATGCCCGCAGCCCAGAGCGGAAACCTTCCGCTTTTGTGCCATTTTATGATCAGTAGGTTTGCCGGGATCAGCAATGCCGCAAGAAATAAATACATCAATCCATCCATACAATCCCCCCTCTGTGCTTACTATCCAATGTACGCCAAAAAGGAAGATTTTTCAAAAAACCGAAGGCAATTCTTTGTTTAGTAGATCATCAAAAAAGCCGGTCTTCCATGACGGAAAGGCCGGCTTTTCTATATTATACATTGACGACGGACTGGGATTTCAATACTTCTTCAGATTCGGCAATGGCTTCTTGGCGGAACGTATCGAGCATATCGCACGGGCGCCCGACGAAATCCATTTTGCCGTCTTTCAATTTCACAATGCGGTCGGCGAGGATATGCGCGTCTTTTTCATCGTGTGTTACGAAGATGGAGGTGATGTTCGCCTTTTTCAAAATCTCCCGAAGATCTTTGCGAATTTTTCCTTGTAGTTCTGCGTCCAAATTGCTGAACGGTTCATCCAGCAGGATCAAATGAGGGTTCGGCGCAATCGCGCGGGCAATTGCCACACGCTGCTGCTGGCCGCCGCTCAATTGATGCGGATAACGTTTTTCGTACTCCTGCAATTCGACCAACTCGAGCATTTCATGCATGCGTCTCTTCTTATCGGCTTTTTTCATACCTGACAAGCCGAACATGATATTCGCAGCAACCGTCATATGCGGGAACAAAGCATAGTCCTGGAAGACCATGCCGATGCCGCGTTTTTCAGGCTGAAGAAATGTCTTGTCGTCGAACAAGGTCTCGTCCTGGATGACCAGGCGTCCATTTTTCGGTCGCTCAAGCCCAGCGAGCAAGCGCAAAATCGTGCTTTTGCCGCTGCCGCTGCGGCCGAGGATCGAAATGACTTCACCTTTTTTAATGTCCAGCGTGAACCGGTCCAGTGCAGGGGCCTGTGTATTCGGATAGGAAAAACTCACATCTTCAATGGCGACAAACATATCAATCCATCTCCTTCTCGAGTATCTTATAGAAAATCACAATGGCCAAGGCGCTGATGCCGACAATCAAAAGGGAAGCTTGAGAAGCCTCCATGATTTTTTCATCACTTGCGTACTGGAAAGCTTTTGTTGACAATGTATCAAAATTAAACGGTCTGAGGATCAATGTCAAGGGAATCTCCTTAAGCACATCGATGAAGACCAGGATAAATCCACTGATAATCGCGCCTTTCATCATCGGCACATCGACTTTGAAAAAGGTCTTCGTCGGGCCGGCGCCGAGCAGTCTTGATGCATCCCGGAAGTTCGTGCCGATCTTGTCGTAGCCCGTTTCGATCGAGTTATAGCCGATGGCGAAGAAGCGGATGATGTAAGCGGCAAGCAGCAGAACAATGCTGACGCTCAGCACCAGCGTCGTCTCGAGGCCAATTGCCACATAAAGCGGAGCGAGGTAGCCGTCGAGTGCGACAAAAGCCGTGACGACGGCAACCGCAATAACCGCCCCTGGGATCGAATAGCCGAGCACCGTCAGTTTCGGCAAGAGTTTCGTATATTTGCCTTGCACCATGCGGGCGAAATTCCCGACGATGAGCGCAAGGATGACGATCAAGGTGGCGCTGAGCCCGGCAACAAACACCGAATTCTGCACGTAGCGCATGAATTCTTCCATAGGAATCGTCCCGAAGGTCAACACCGTCCAGTCAATCAGCTGAATGACAGGGATGAAGAAGCCGAGGCTCAAGATCACCATGCCATAGCCTGCCGCCGCAAAGCCTTTCCAGCCGCTAAGCGGAATCAGCTGGAGCGGGCGGACTTTTGTCGAGAAATAGCTGTATTGCCGCCTGCCGCGGAGCAGCTTCTCGATGAGTAGAATGATAATGACAAAGCCCATGAGAGACGCGGCCAGTTTGATCGACGTATCCAAATCCCCAAGGCCGAACCAGCTTTGGAAGATGGCGGTCGTAAAGGTCTGGATGCCGTAATATTTCACGACGCCGTAATCATTCAGCACTTCCAATACGACGAGGCTCGCGCCGGCGATGATGGAAATCCGTGAAATCGGCAGCACTACTTGGAAAAACGTGCGCCAAGGGCCTTTGCCGAGCAGCCGTGTGCTTTCGATCAATGACGCCGATTGTTCAGACAAATACACTTGCGTAATCGTGTAAACATACGGGTACAAAAACATCGTGTAAATGAAAATCGCACCAGGCAAGTTCATGATATCGAAATACGCCGGGTTCAATTCCATTCCGAATCCCTCGCGCAGCGTCGTCTGGATGGCGCCGGTGAAATTCAAGATGCCGTGGTACGTATAAGCACCGATAAACGGCGGGATGGAAAGAGGGAGGATCAACGCCCACTTCAAAAAGCGCCGGAATGGAAAATCGTATTGGGCGATCAGCCAGGCCAGGCTCAGCCCGATCAGGATCGTGAAAAACGCTGTCGCGAGCGTCAGGATCAATGAGTTGATGACAAACTGACGCAATACGAATTCTTTCATATGTTCCCAATTGTCATTCGACGGCGTGAACAGCCCGGTGACAATGGTCAAGTTCGGCAGGAACAGCATCAGGATGATGACGACTGCCCCTACAGTCCAGATATTGAAATTGGCCAATCTGCGTTGCAAAATCCAGGCACCTCTTTCCAACTCGCAAGAAATCCCTTGCCGCACTAAACCAGCGGCAAGGGGAGATCATTCAGCTTATTTCCAGCCGACTTCGTTGAACAATAGAATCGCTTGGGCATTGTTTTCGCCGAGTGCAGACATCGAGATGTCCTGCTCTTTGAAATCACCCCATGATTGCAGCAATTCGGATGGTTCCACTGCTTCGTTTACTGGGTATTCATAATTGACGGAAGCGAATGTTTCCTGTGCTTCCGGTGCGGAGAGGAACTCCAGCAATTTAATCGCATTTTCTTGGTTCTTAGCTGATTTTACCACACCCGCGCCGCTGACGTTCACGTGCGTGCCTGTCGTATCCTGGTTCGGGAAGAATACATCGAGGCCTTCAGCTACTTTGACTTCTTCAGGATCTTCAGAATTCAGCATTTGGCCGAAGTAATACGTGTTCATGATGGCGACATCGCCAACGCCCGCTGCGATTGCTTTCGCTTGGTCGCGGTCGCCGCCTTCAGGGTCGCGCGCAAAGTTATCAACCATGCCGGCTGCCCATTCTTTCGCTTCTTCTTCACCGTTCAATTCAATGAAAGAAGCGAGCAAGGATTGGTTGTAGATGTTCTCAGAGCTGCGGATCAACACGCGTCCTGCCCACTCGTCTTCCGTCAATGCTTCGTACGTGGATAGTTCAGACGGATCGACTTTTTCTTTATCGTACATAATGACGCGTGCGCGTTTTGTCAGGCCATACCACATTTGGTCTTCGTCCTGGAAGTTGGCAGGGATCTGCTCATCCAGCACATCGCTTGAAACTGACTGCAAAATGCCGTCTTCTTTCGCACGGTGCAGGCGGCCCGCATCAGCTGTCAAAAACAAATCGGCTTGTGTTGCGTCGCCTTCACGCTTGATGCGCTCAAGCAACTCGTCAGCTTCGCCTTTGATCAAGTTGACTTTGATGCCAGTTTCTTCTTCGAATTTTTTGTAAAGCTCATCGTCCACATCATAGTGGCGAGCTGTATATAGATTCACTTCGTTGCTGGCTGTTTCAGTTTCGTCTCCGGACGTTTCCGCCGGTTGTTCTTCTGAATTGTTCGAGCTGCCGCATGCAGCAAGTACCAAAAGCGTGCCAAGCACTAATAAGAATGAAAACAATTTCTTCATGGATGTCTCTCCTTTGAAATGGTTGATGAATCTTATTCAAATGAAAACGATTCTCATTTACTAGTATAGCTAGCCGTGCACTAAAGTCAACGGTTTTAGGGGAAAAGTTGTTTCAAATGTGTCCATTTTCATTATATTTTAGATAACAAATGGAAGCGCTTAGTTCGAAAGCTTCTCTATAGCTCATCGAGCCCCCAGCTATTTACCAGTCTCAGGAAATGCTACACTTGAGAATGAGAAACAACTGGACTGATCTAACGGAAACGGGGGCATACGGAATGGATATGAAAACATACTTGTCGCTCGATGCGACAGCGCTTGCGGAACTGGTGAAAAATGGGGAAGTTAGCCCGAGGGAATTGGTGGAACTGAGCTTTCAGCGTCTGGATGAGGTGGAGCCGAAACTTCATGCTTTCACAGCGGAGCGCCACGAACAGGCATTGCTGGAGGCGGAGAATGCGAGAGAGGGCATTCTTGGCGGTGTGCCGGTTGCCTTGAAGAATATCTCGCAGGCACTCGCGGGACAGCGCTTGAGTGCGGGATCGAAATTGCTGGCAGACTTCCGCCCAGAACGCGATTCTCATTTCGTCGCGCGCTTGAAAGCGGCTGGTCTCATCCCGGTCGGCCACACAAATACGCCGGAATTCGGCTTGAAAAATATTTCAGAACCGGAGCTGTTAGGCCCGACGCACAATCCGTGGAATACGGATCATTCACCAGGCGGCTCAAGCGGCGGGGCGGCGGCCGCTGTCGCATCTGGCATTGTGCCGGTCGCCGGTGCCAGTGACGGGGGCGGCTCGATTCGAATCCCTGCATCATTCACGGGTTTGTTCGGGCTCAAGCCGACACGCGGCAGAACGCCAGTCGGGCCAGGAACCGGACGGCAATGGCAAGGGGCATCGATCGACTTTGCGCTAAGCCGGACGGTGCGGGACAGTGCTGCACTGCTCGATGCATTGCAGATCATCCAGCCGGAAGCCGCGTTTCAAACACCGCTATTTCCGGGCAACTATACGCAACAACTGGAGCAGGAGTTTGTCAAACCTCTGACGATTGCGTTTTCGCTGGAATCGCCTGTCGGGACGCTGGTATCAGAAGATGCGAAACAAGCCGTGCTGAAGACGGTGCGCTGGCTTGAAGGACAAGGGCATCGAGTCGAAGAACAAGCCCCTGACATCGACGGCGTTCAATTGATGCGCGAGTATTATTTGATGAACAGCGGGGAAATGGCGCTGCTCCAAAAAAACCTCGAGAAAACATTCGGCCGGCGCTTGTCGGAAGACGATATGGAAATCGAGTCCTGGCTTATGGCGACTGCCGGCAAACGGGTTTCGGCCGCCGATTATTCGGCGAGCCTTGCCGCGTGGGATGCAGCGGCTGCGAAAATGGCGGAATTGCACGCGCGTTTTGATTTCTACATTACTCCCGCCACGGCGCATGCCGCCCCGGAAATCGGTGAATTGAGCCATTCTAAAGAATCGCGTACACGCTTATTGCAAGCACTCGACATGGCACGTGATACCACGGATCAGCAAGAATTGATCTATGCGATGTTCTTGCCGAGCCTCAGCTACACGCCGTTCACGCAACTGGCGAATTTGACCGGCCAGCCGGCGATGTCCTTGCCGCTTCACGTGACCGAGGCGAATTTACCGATCGGCGTCCAAGTGATGGCGCAAAAAGGCGAAGAGCATCGCTTGCTGCAGCTCGCGACACAGATCGAACAAAGCGACTTATGGATCGGTCAGCGCGGAAACCCATTCTTTCAATGAATTGACTTGGATCATGTTAGATAGAAGAAGATAGAAAAAGCCCAGGAAAAGGAATGCCTTTTCCTGGGCTTTCGTGCGTTTTAAGAAGAAACGGCTTGTTGAGTCGCTTGGACCTTGTCGTCTTTTTCGTAATTGCGTTCCACTCGGCGGATGTCCATACGGATCAAGATGGACAAGACGAGCGCAACGGAGATCAATCCGATGAAGATATAGAAGACAGGTACATAGCTGTTAGTTGCAGCATAGACTTGTGAAACGATTGCCGGCCCGATGATGCCGCCGAGAGACCAAGTCGTCAGCAAATAGCCGTGGATGGCGCCAAGCTGTCTCGTGCCGAACATGTCGCCGATAAAGGCCGGCAAGTTCGAGAAGCCGCCGCCATAGCAAGAAACAATCAGCAAGATGAACACTTGGAAAATGATGACGTTGGTGATGCCCGGAAGCATGACGAAAGCGACAATCTGGATGATGAAAAACATCATGAACACGGTCGGCCGCCCGATATAATCGGAAATCGCGGCCCAGCCGAGGCGTCCGCCGCCGTTGAAGATCCCCATGATACCGACAAGTGTCGCGGCACCCGCTGCCGTCAAGCCGACCAATTCCTGTGCCATAGGAGACGCGACCGAAATGATCATGATGCCGGCGCTCACGTTGATGAGCATCATCGTCCATAGCATCCAGAAGCGGCGTGTTTTCACGGCTTGCCTGGCTGTCAGTTGTGCCAAGTCTTTTTTCATGACTTTTTTGCCGGAAGCAAGGTCCGCTTCCATTCCTTTAGGCATGAACCCTTCAGGCGGCGGTGCGATATAGGAAGCGCCGAGTGAAATCAAGATGAAATAGCTGATTCCGAGAATATAGAAAGTAGTCGTTACGCCGACAGAAGCAATCAAGCTCGCTGCAACCGGAGCGGTGATGAGTGCACCGGCGCCAAAGCCCATGACGGCCATGCCAGTCGCGAGGCCGCGGCGGTCAGGGAACCATTTGACGAGTGTCGAGATCGGTGCGATATACCCGACACCGAGACCCATCCCGCTCATGAATCCGTATGTAAGCAAGAACAGTACGAGTGAATCGATTTGCGTGGCAAACCCAGCGCCCGCTTGCCCGAGACCGAATAACAAAGCGGCTACCATGGCGGATTTCCGCGGCCCGTTCTTTTCGACGAAGCCGCCGAAGAACGCAGCGGAAATCCCGCCGAGTGCCATCATGATCGTGAAGGCGTAAGTGATTTCCGTTGGAGACCAGCCCATCGTTTCGCTGATGGGTTTCGTATAGACGCTGTAGGCATAAGCCGCTCCGATCGACAATTGGATCGCGATGGCGGATAAAGCAATCAGCCATCTGTTTTTAGTAGTCTTCATTGTGAAATTCCTCCTTTGTGAGTGTAACTGTTGTTTCGAGAATACATGCTTTTCACTATTTCGACAAACTAATTTTCAGAATAGAAAAACTAATCTAACAAGAAAATGACATTACTGTTAAAGGAGAGCATCGACTTGTGTGTTCAAAGAGACAAAAAACGCTCTTTTTTAATGAAAAAGAAACAAAACGGGTGATTTAAAGTAAGCGTTTTCAGAAAATCATAAATTGAATTGGGAGTATATACTCATTTTTCGCTGAGGGAGAAATTTTCTGGTTTAGAGGAGAGATTCTATGCGCAGAAAAGATGGGGAGGGTCTGAAAGCCAGTGTTCATGCGGTTTTGAAGCTCGTCAGAAAAAGAATTTAAATTATTCTAAAATATTCTGCTTCAGTTATCAATTTCTCTCTTTCAGAAGGAAAAATGCTATTTCAGGCAATGTAATTATTGGGATATAAGAAAACCGGAAACCCTTGGCTTTTGAGGGGTTTCCGGTTCTGAAATGTAACGGCAATCCAGGAGCTACTGTACAGCTAAATGAAAATAAATCGAAAATGCTCCTCACAGATCCGCTAACCGCTTCTTCGTATGCACCGATACTTTTTCATCGAGAACATAAGAGTCGAGAAAGTCTAGGAACAGCTGGGCGGCCTGTGTATGGAAGCTCGCGCGGTGGGTGATGTAATGGAAACGGCTCTTGTTCGGGAAATCAGCCAGCGTAATGGCGCCGATCGACCCCGTTTTTGTTTCGCTTTTGACGGTGGATTCCGATAGATAGGAAATGCCGAGGCCGAGCGCGACCGATTCCTTGATGGTTTGTGAGCTGCCGAAGCTCATCACTTTTTTCGGCGCAATGCCGAGCTGAGCGAACAGCTTGTCGGTCACGTCGCGCGTACCGGAGCCGGGTTCGCGGATGATCCAAGTTTCCGCTTCAAGCAAACGGCGGTCGACCTGAGAGTGGCGAATAATCGGATGGTTGGGGCGTGCGACGATGACCATTTCCTCTTCTGTGAACAGTTTGGTGTCGGCATCAGTGCCGCTCGCTTCCCCTTCGACAATAAAACCGATATCCAGCTCCTGCTTATGGATTTGCTCGATGATGGTTTTCGAGTTGTGGATGGTGATGTTCGGCGTGATATTCGGGTGGCGCTTGCTGAAGGCGTAGATGATGCCCGGCAAAAAGTATTCGCCGAATGTATAGGCAGCGCCGATAGACAAGGGCATGGCCGTTGACGGTTCGAGTTCCGTGAGCGCTAGCTTTAATTGATCGTACTTTAAGAGAATTTCTTTGGACTGGGCATACATCACTTGTCCCGCTTCCGTTAATTGGACGTATTTATTGCTGCGCTCGAACAGCCGGACGCCTAATTTGTTTTCCAAGGCTTTGATGCTTAGGGAAATGGCGGAAGGCGTCATGTGCAATAGTTCAGCTGCGCGTGTAAAGCTCTTTTGTTCAGCGGTTGTGACAAAAATCTCCAATTTGTGATCCATACATCCACCTCGATGAGTTTTTTTCATTATACTATTAAATATATTTAATTTTACTTATTTGAATCACTCCCGTAAAATTTGAATAATATGAAAAGTTCATTTCGCTCAAGAACATTCCATAGCTTGAGTAATACATAATAGGAGGAATCACAATGGATTACACGAATCACCCTTTCCCTGGGAAACGCCATACGGTCTTTGGCAAAAAAGGCATGGTCGCGACATCGCAGCCACTTGCCGCACAGACGGGTCTTGAAATCTTGAAAAAAGGCGGAAACGCCATTGATGCCGCGATTGCGACCGCTGCGACCTTGACCGTCGTTGAACCGACCTCAAATGGTATCGGTGGCGATGCGTTCGCACTAGTATGGGTCAAAGGGGAGCTGCACGGGCTGAATGCTTCCGGGCCTTCCCCTCAAGAACTGACGATTGATGCGGTGAAAGCGAAAGGGCATGACAAGATGCCAACACACGGGTTGGTGCCGATTACGGTGCCAGGCGTCCCTTCTGCTTGGGCAGAGCTGTCGGAGCGTTTCGGCAAATTATCGCTTGCGGAAACATTGGAGCCGGCGATCCGCTACGCGGAAGAAGGCTATCCATTGACGCCGATTCTCGGCAAGTACTGGAAAAAAGCGTATGAGACCTTCAAAAAGAATTTCACCACAAAGGAATTTGAAGCATGGTTTGAAACTTTCGCACCGGACGGCCGTGCGCCGGAAATCGGCGAAATGTGGAAATCACCAGGACACGCCGATACACTCCGCAAAATTGGCGACACCGATGCAAAAGCTTTTTACGAAGGCGAACTGGCAGAGAAAATCGACAGCTTCATGGTTGAACACGGCGGTTTCCTGAAAAAACAAGACCTAACGGCGTATAAAGCGGAATGGGTCAAGCCGATCTCGACCAGCTATAAAGGACATGAAGTATGGGAGATTCCGCCGAATGGCCAAGGCATGGTCGCGCAAATGGCGCTCAATATCTTCAAGCAGCTGGACGCGCCCGTTTGGCAACAAGCCAACACGCTGCACCAGCAAATTGAATCGATGAAACTGGCATACACGGATGGCCAGGCATTTATCACAGAACAAAACGAAATGCCGGTGAAGGCTGAACATTTATTATCAGACGATTATGCAGCGAGCCGCGCGAAACAAATCGGCGCACAAGCAATCGACCCGGTCGCGTACGAACTGCCAAAAGGCGGTACGGTCTATCTGGCAGCGGCCGATGAAGAAGGCAATATGATTTCGTATATTCAAAGTAATTATATGGGCTTCGGCTCGGGCATCGTCATTCCGGGAACAGGCATCGGCTTGCAGAACCGCGGCGCGGATTTCTCGCTCGATGACAGCCACCCGAATGCATTGAAACCCGGCAAACGCACTTTCCATACGATCATTCCCGGATTTTTGACAAAAGCGGGTGAAGCGGTCGGGCCGTTTGGCGTCATGGGCGGCTATATGCAGCCACAGGGCCATTTCCAAGTAGTCGTGAATACGCTCGATTACCTGTTGAATCCGCAAGCGGCACTCGATATGCCGCGCTGGCAGTGGATGGGCGGCAAGAAAGTCACCGTAGAAGCGGAGTTCCCGAATTACCTGGCGCAGGAATTGCAGCGCAAAGGGCATCAAGTGGAAGTGATGGCAGATCCGGGTAGCTTCGGGCGCGGCCAGATCATCTGGCGCAATCCGGAAACAGGCGTGCTTGCAGGCGGCACGGAATCCCGCACGGACGGAGCGATTGCTGTTTGGTAAAAGAACAAGGCGTCAAATCGATCGATCTCACCATGGCCTTTTTTCGGGCGGGCATGCTCGGATTCGGCGGCGGCCCGGCAGTCATCCCGATCATGCAGCGTGACGTCGTGGAGCGCTACAGCTGGATGACGGACGAAGAATACGGCGACACGATCGCCTTATCGAATACGATGCCGGGGCCGATCGCGACTAAGCTTGCGGGTTATATCGGCTACCGGGTGGCGGGGCTCCGCGGCTGCTTGATCGCACTTGCCGCCTCCATCATCCCGACCGTCGTCTTGATGATCCTGCTGCTCGGCATCCTGCAAAATTATAAAGACGTGCCGTGGGTTGCCAATATGTCGAATGCGGTCGTTCCGGTCGTTGCTGTCATGCTCGGTGTCCTGACCTGGAATTTCATCCAGCAATCCGAGAAGGCGCTCGGCTGGAGCAAGGCCATTCTATTGCTCGTTGTCTCCGTCATTTTGCTCGAAGTGCTCGGCATCCATCCGGCCTTTCTCATCGCCGCCCTGATTCTTTTGGTCCTCGTGCCATTCATTAAAAGGACGGTGAGGAGAACATGATTTACTGGCAGATTTTCCTGGCGTTTTTCATTCCAGGCATCGTCGGTTACGGCGGTGGCCCGGCGTCGATTCCGCTTGTCGAGAAGGAAGTGGTCGACCGCTATGGCTGGATGAACACCCAGGAATTTAGTGAAGTGCTGGCGCTCGGCAACTCCTTGCCCGGCCCGATTGCGACAAAAATGGCGGGCTATGTCGGCTATGCCGAAGGAGGCGTGCTCGGGGCAGCAGTTGGGCTGTTCGGCGCCGTCGCCCCTTCGTTGATTTTAATGATTGCGCTGATGGCGATTCTCTTTAAATACAAAGACTCACGCGAAGTGAAAAACATCTCGAAAGTCGTCAAGCCGGTCATCGCCGTATTGATTGGCGTTATGACACTCGACTTCATCCTGACCTCAGAAGCGTCACTCGGCGGCATCCAGACTGCGATCTTAATGGTGGCGAGCTACCTGATGCTCGAGAAATGGAAACTGCATCCCGCCTTGGTCATCGGTTTAGCGTTGCTTTACGGCGCTGTCACGGGAATTTTCATAGCTTAACGAAAGGCATCCTGACTTCAGGGTGCCTTTTCTGCGATGACGGACAAAATATGGTAAAATCACAGAAAAGTCATACCTTTCAAGGAGGCTAGCGATGGCTATCATCAAAGAATCGACGGATCGGATGAATGTTTCAGGGCAGCCGGAAGCGTTTATCCGCAACCATCAATATAATTTCATTAAAGAGCAAGCCTTAGCGCTTGTGACGGCGCATGCGACAGCAAACGATGCTGAAGTGTTGAGCGTGCTGCGCCATTTAAGCCATGAGAAAGTATTCGCCATGTTCCCCGCGTTAACGGAAGAGCAGAAGAATGTATTGCGCCCACTGACGGCGGTGAAAGACACTGACGCCGCGGAAGAGTTTCTGTCGGGGCTGAGGCCTTATTTGATTCCCTTTCCAACCGTCAACCTCGACAATTTGAAACGATTGTTTCCAAAAGCTAAAAGACTGAAAGGGCCGAATCTCGCGGCAATGGATTTTCGCGCCTTGTCGTATTTGTCCTGGCAGGAAAACACCAACCGCTTTTTGGTCGCCGAACGGAACGGCCGCCTGCAAACCGTCAGCGGCCAATTCGGCGCAAGCCGCAAACAAGGCATCTGCATGATTTGCCATAAACACAGTTCGGTCGGTTTATTCATGGCCAAGACCAAAGGCGCGAACATCGACAGCTACGTCAAGCACGGCCAGTACATCTGTGCAGATGAAGCGGCTTGCAACGCCCGCTTGACGACCGTCGACCGCCTCGAGAAATTTCTGGATCGGCTGGAACGTTAAATGGAAAATGGCATGGATTGGGTATGGTTAATCGGATTGTCGTTAGGGGCTGTTGGGGCGGTGTATTTATTGCTGAGCCAGCAAATCCAGGCATTGGAGGTGCGCATGAAGCATATGTCAAAACGCATTAAACAATTGGAAGCGGAAGTGACGTTGGAAGAGCCTGCAATTAATGAAGAATTGCGGCGTTTGATCGCTGAAGGGCAGGAAGTCCGGGCCATTAAAGCGGCGCGTGTCGCTTTCGGCTATTCGCTCCTCGAAGCGAAGCAGTATATCGATGGATTAAAAGAGAATGATTGAAAACAACAGGCTTTCCTCTAGAAGGAAGGCCTGTTTTTCTGTCTTTCGGCAGGGTTTTGTGCAAGAGAAACCGAAATAACAGGTAAAGGAAAGGGGGAGGTGACATGCGCCTCGCAACCATCCAATGGAACGGCACGGAAGAAGCGGCGCTGGTCATGAAGGACGGCTTTTTGCCCCTACGCAAACTTAACGAACATACGGCAGAAAACTGGCCGACCGATTTGTTTACGCTGATCGAAACAGGAGAACTTGAGCTCTTGAAGAGGTGGCTACGAGAAGAATTCGAACGCATGCCTGAAGGGGCGCTCGAAGCATCGCTTATGCCGTTTTCCGAAGCGGATTATGGGCCTCTATACCGCCATCCGCGAAAAATCTGGGGCATCGGGCTGAATTACGCTGAGCATGCAGCCGATTTGAAGGAAGTATCGCCCGACACCGAACCGGCAAGTTTCATGAAACCCGATACGGCGATTATCGGGCCGGGCGATGTGATTGAGCTGCCGAAGCAGTCTAACCGAGTGACGGCGGAAGCTGAACTTGGCATCATTATCGGAACGGAGTGCAAAAACGTCTCGAGAGAAGATGCATTTGATGTAGTGGCGGGCTTCACGACGATTATCGATATAACCGCGGAAGATATTCTGGAGAAAAACCCGCGCTATTTGACGCGCGCGAAAAGCTTCGACACTTTCTTCAGTTTCGGGCCGGAACTCGTGACGCCTGACGAAGTGGAGGCAGTGCTTGAACTGACGGTGGCGACCGTCAAGAACGGGGCAGTCCACCGGAAAAACAGCGTCTCGAATATGACGTTCCGGCCGCGGGATCTCATAGCGTTTCATTCGGAAGTGATGACGCTCTTGCCTGGAGATATCATCTCAACCGGAACGCCGGGTGCAGTCGTCATTCACGGTGGCGATGTGGTCGAATGCCGCATTGACGGCTTTCAGACTTTGCACAACCCGGTCGAAGACTTGAAATTGCCGGGCCGTGAATAAATAAAAGACGGACATCCCTGAGTCGTGGGTGTCCGTCTTTTTCTATAATGCGGCCATGCCGCCATCCACGCGGTACTGCGCGCCCGAGATGAACGTGCTTTCGTCGGAAGCGAGGAACAGCACCAGATTGGAGATATCTTCGGATTCGCCGTAGCGGCCAAGCGGAATCGTTTTCGACAACGCATCTTCGCTAGTGCCGAGCCCTTCCTCAAGCGAGCGCATCATGCGCGTATTGACCGGCGACGGGTGGACCGAATTGACGCGTACTTGATGCTGAGCGCTTTCCACTGCCGCCGCTTTAGTCAAGCCGACGACTGCATGCTTCGAAGTGATGTACGGAATAACGTTCGGCGAGCCGCCGAGCCCTGCGACTGAAGAGGTATTGATAACACTGCCCGACCCTTGCTTATACATAACCGGCAATACATGCTTCATGCCGAGAAAGACGCCGCGCACATTGATGGCGATAACTTGGTCAAAATCTTCCGCCGTCTGTTCGGTCAGCGGAGCGACTTTTCCTTCGATGCCTGCGTTGTTGAAGAACACGTCGATCTTGCCGAATGTTGCGACCGCTTTGTCGACATAGTTTTTGACGTCTGCTTCTTTGGAAACATCGGCTTGGACAACTTCTACATAGCCCCCCAGTTCCTGCTTCGTTTCTTGGAGCGCTTGTTCAGAAATATCGACGAGGACGACTTTCGCCCCTTCTTCCAAAAAGCGCTTCGCCGTCACTTTCCCGATGCCGCCAGCGCCTCCGGTAATGACAGCTACTTTCCCTTCCAATCTTGCCATTATGCCATTCCTCCCTTGAATTGGTCTGTCCATCTTTCCTCTTTTAGTTTACCGATTATCAAAGTGGAGTTCAAAAAATTCTGTCTTTAGTTAGGTTTTTTTTCTTCTGCCTCTTGCTGCTTTCTATCTTTTCCATTAAAATAAGAACAAATGTTCTGTATAGGAGTGGCGTCATGGGAAAACAAACTGGAAAGCCCCGTTACATTGCCTGTATCGATATGCGCAGTTTCTACGCCAGCTGTTCAGCGGTCGAGCGCGGACTCGATCCGATGGAAGCGTGCATCGCCATTGTCGGCAATCAGGAACGAAAAGGCAGCGTTGTGCTCGCGGCCTCTCCGGAAATGAAAAAGCGCTTCGGTGTCAGGACCGGCACACGGCTGTTTGAAATTCCGGATCATCCGGATATCCTGCTCATTGAGCCGAGGATGCAGTTTTACTTGGAGATTTCGATGGCCATTACCGACCTGTTCGCCCAGTATGTCCCGAAAGAAGACATCCATGTCTACAGCGTCGATGAGAGTTTCATCGATTTGACGGGCATCATTCATGTGTATGGAACTCCGGAAAAAGCAGCCATCGACATGCAGGATTCGATCATGCGCCAGTTCGGCTTGCCGTCTGCAGTCGGCATCGGGCCGAATATGCTGCTGGCCAAGCTGGCACTCGATCTCGAAGGCAAAAAAAAAGGGCTCGCGCATTGGACGATGAAAGATGTGCCGAGAAAATTATGGCCGGTTTCCCCGCTCAGCAAAATGTGGGGCATTGGCAGCCGAATGGAACGCAACCTTAATAATATGGGAATATTCACAGTTGGCGATTTGGCGAGAGCGGACGTCAAACGGCTAGAGGACCGCTTCGGCATCATGGGCCACCAACTGCACCAGCACGCGCGCGGCATCGATTATTCAGAGCTCGGGTCATTGCTTATCGAAGGGCAGAAAAGTTTCGGGAAAGGCCAGATTCTTTACCGCGACTATGAAACGCGTGAAGACATCCTGACGATTGTGCTGGAAATGTGCGAAGACGTCGCGATGCGCACACGCGAAGCGCGAATGGCCGGGCGCACGATCCACCTTGGCATGAGCTACAGCAAAACCTCATTCGGCGGCGGGTTCTCTCGCTCGCGTTCGATTGACGAAGCGACCAACGACACCTTAAAAATCTACGCCGTGTGCAAAGAGCTATTCCGGGAATTCTACACCGGGCAGCCCGTCCGGCAAATTTCGCTGTCCATCACCAATCTGGAAGACGAAACTTCGATGCAGCTAAGCTTGTTCGAGGCGGATAAATGGCAAAGGCGGCGCCTTGGCGCAGCGATGGATGCGATCAAGCGCAAGCACGGGCCGACCGCAATTTATCGGGGCGTTTCCGGTACAGACGCCGGCACAGCGATCGACCGTACGAAGCTGATCGGCGGACACAAAAAATGAAGAGTTTGATATGAAGCAAGCCTTGCCAATACGGCAGGGCTTTTTAATTCTGCTAAAAAATACTTGCACAAACGATCAAAGCGCTTTAGTATATAAAACGTAATCGTTACGATTTGTTGATTGAAACAATAAGGGAGTTAGATCATATGGATAAGCGCATTCCCATTACTGTATTGAGCGGATACCTGGGCGCGGGCAAGACGACGCTATTAAATCATATCTTAACGAATCGTGAAGGCTTGAAAGTCGCAGTCATCGTCAACGACATGAGCGAAGTGAACATCGACAGTGTACTTGTTCAAAACGGCGGCTTTTCCCACACGGAAGAAAAACTGGTCGAAATGCAAAATGGCTGCATTTGCTGCACCTTGCGAGAAGATTTGATTGTAGAAGTCGAAAAATTGGTGAGCGAAGGCGACATCGATTATATCGTCATCGAATCGTCCGGCATCAGCGAACCGGTTCCGGTCGCGCAGACCTTCAGTTATATGGATGATGCGCTCGGTGTGGACCTGTCCGCCATGTGCCGTCTCGACACGATGGTGACGGTCGTCGACGGCCACGGCTTCTGGCGTGATTTCGCTTCCGGCGAAACTTTGCTCGACCGAAAAGAAGGGGCGACGGAATCCGATGAACGGGAAATTTCCGATTTACTCATCGACCAGATCGAGTTTGCGGATGTCATCCTGTTGAACAAAACTGACCAACTCACAAATGATAAAGCAGACGAACTGCACGGTGTTCTGCGGGCCTTGAATCCGTCTGCGAACATTCTCCGTACCGAACGTTCGCAAGTGGCACTCGGCGAAGTGCTCGATACCGGCCGGTTTGATTTGGACAAAGCGAGCCAAGGCGCCGGTTGGATTAAAGAGCTCAACGAAGAGCATGTGCCGGAAACAGAGGAATACGGCATCGCTTCATTCGTTTACCGAAGTGAAACTCCGTTCCATCCGGAGCGCTTGTTTGAATGGATTATGGACTGGCCGGTGGAAATTGTCCGTGCCAAAGGATTTTTGCGTATCGCCACGCGCGATTCGTTTGCAACTTTATTGTCCCAGGCAGGGCCGTCTGCAAGCCTTGAGACAGCAGGCGCTTGGGACGAGGCATACGGCGTGAAAATGACCGAGTTGGTGCTGATCGGCATCAAAATGGACCAACAAGATATCATTCAATCTTTGGATAACTGCTTGCTGACACAACAAGAAATAGCGGAAGACTGGAGCGGGTTCAATGATCCGTTGCCGCAAACAGCCATGACTCATTAAAAGGAGGAATTAGTATGAGAGTGAACATTACACTGGCCTGCACAGAAACGGGCGACCGCAATTACTCGACGACCAAAAACAAGCGCAACAACCCGGAGCGCATCGAATTGAAGAAATACTGCCCGCGCTTGAAAAAAGTGACTTTGCACCGCGAAACCAAGTAATCTAGCGAAAATTATTGCATAATAGAGAGGAGCCTATCGATGGCCAAGAAATCAAAAGTAGCACGCGATAAAAAACAACGTGAAATGGTGGCGCGCTATGCGGAACTCCGCAAAGAACTGAAAGCGCAAGGCGATTACGAAGCATTGGCAAAACTACCGAAAGACTCTTCGCCGACCCGTTTGAAGAATCGTTGCGAAGTGACCGGACGCCCGCGCGGCTTCATGCGTAAATTCGGCATGTCCCGCATCGCATTCCGCGACCTTGCACATAAAGGGCAGATCCCCGGCGTCAAAAAATCAAGCTGGTAAGACATTAAAGGAGGCGTGGGCAATGAACGATGGCATGATTGCCTATTTGCTGAAAAGCGAAGTGGCGAAACTGGGTGAAGAGCAGCGGCAATTGTACCGCTTCATCATAGAGCTGGAAGATGCGCTGGCTGAACAGGCGGATACCGTGGAGGAATTTCGCCATTTGCTGGTGCTTCATTCGCCGTTCGAGCAGGCGGCTTACCGCTTCAACCGCTCATTCAAGGAAGTCTCCGCCATGATGCAAAAAATCGAAGCGGAACTCGGCGATAAAATCGAAGCCCGCCAAGAACGCGCCAAATGGCTCGACTACACAGACTGTTTCGTTAGAGAAACGGGGCAGGAAGACAAGCAGGTTTTCCTGTTCATCAGTGAATGAATTTCATCAGCATACGCAAAAACCACCAGAGTGAATTCTCTGGTGGTTTTTTAGTGAAGAAAGATTTTCAATGATTGTGAAACCTTTACAAAAAGTGAGCGTAACATAACAAAAGGAGTCGAGAACGATGACGCGTTGCACGAGCTGCAAATACCGCTGGAAGTCTAAAGAAAAGCATTGGCTGTATGAATTGGAGGATGGTTGCCCATGCCCGAACTGCGGTATCATCCAGTACATGAAAGTAGAAAATCACACATTTCGGGACATGTTGTTTTGGGCAACTTGGTGGGAGTTGGTATGGGATATAAAAGACCATCTGTTTATGAAGCTGAGCAGTGAAAATGAGGAAGCGCAATTGAAGAAACGCTGACATTTTGTATACATAGAAGAAAATAAGATGGAAAAGGGTGATAAGCGTGGCACATTGCACAAATTGCGGAGTTAAATGGAAAGCAAAAGACATCTGGAAACTGGGCGTTGCAAAAGACGGCAAGAACTGCCCATCTTGCGGTGCGAGGCAGTACGCATCGTTCAATAATGGCGGATTTTTGATGGGGCTCGGGTATGTGAGCGGAACAATCGGCCTGTTGCTCATCGTCCTGTTTCCGTATTATATCCGTTTAAGCAACCGAAAAGACAAAGAGCTGTATGGCGAATAGAGGATCAGTTGTACTCATTGAAGAAGGTCGCGTAGCACTGATCGAACGAACACGCGACGGCTCTGTGTATTATGTGTTTCCGGGCGGCGGCATTCAGCAACATGAAACGCCGGAAGCAGCAGCGAAAAGGGAAGCATTCGAGGAACTCGGCGTGCAAGTGGAAATCGAAGGGCTTTTTATAAAAACAGACTATGAAGGTGATCAGTATTTTTTTATGGCGAAGAGAATCGGGGGGATTTTCGGCACCGGCCTTGGCGATGAATACACCGATTCAAGCCGCGGCCGTGGCACCTATCTAGCGATGTGGATCGGGCTGGATGTAATAGACAGGATTGATGTAAAGCCGAGCGAAGTGGCTGTAAAAATAAAAGAAGCTTTCTAAAGGGAAATTGCGAGCACTGTATGCGGAGCAGGATATACAATCAAAAAAACCGGAAAGCAGGGAGTCCCTGCTTTCCGGTTTCTTTCATCTTATTGGGCTTCAGAAAAAATGGAGTTAATCGCCATTTTAGCGATCGTGCCGTTTGACATGATGAATTTATCGACCTTAATATGCGAGAAATTCGGGAGATGTTCTTCCCGTTCCACTTCAACAGTCGTATAGACGCCGGGTGACATTCTTTCTACAGCGGTAGCTACTAGAAGGGATTTGCCATCTGTCAGCATCTGATCTTCGATGCGGTCATCGGCAAAAATGAGGACCGCTTTCGCTTGTTCTACATTTGCTTGTCTCAGTATGTTTTCATGCGTGGCGTTTCCTCTGACGTAATGGACTCGTGTATTGATTTCTTTTGCTTTTTCCATCCGATCAATGACGACCACTTCAGTTTGCTCATCTTGCTTCAGGATTTCTGCAATAGCATTTTCAGCTTTATATGACCAATCAATAATGACAATGTGATTCCGCCCTTTATACATCAACTCGCCTCTTTCTTTCCGTTTTCTGTGCAAGGTCAAGCTTTCAATCGCTTTTCCGATAAAGGATGCAAACAACCCGATCCCGATGATGTAAAGAAAGATCACTGTAAATATTCTTCCATCGGTAGTTGTAGGATACAGATCACCGTAACCGACAGTCAATATGGTCGTCATCGTGAACCATAAAGAATCGGCGTAGCTGGTGAACGTCGACGGCTCGATCACAGGCAATGTGAATGTGCTGAAAACAATCAGGATGATGGTGCTGACCGTGAGTATAAGCCAGGACAAGCTCGTCGCCTGGAGGTAAAGACGGCGAAGAATAATCACTTATTTTCCCCTCCTTCTTAAAGGTGATCTAATCGTAATTGTTCCATGCCTTTTCGTAGATCTCGATCAACTCAGGCCGGATCAATGTATTGGGTTCGAGTGTGATGTTCTGGCCATTGCTGTCTTCGATAGCGGCATCTTCATCTTTGCCGAATACAGTCAACGCCGGCAGTAAATCTTCGGTTAAGTATTGGGTATCTTCGAGTATTTCAAGTTCCTCGATATTGATGCCGTTTCGGGAAGCAAGCACATAGCCCCAGCCGCCGAAACTTGGAATGTCAGCGTGCAGGTTTTCGGTCTGCAAACCGGTAGCATCAATAGTTTTATCGATTGTCCAGTAGACTTCCGGGGCAAATACCGGGCTGGTCGCCTGAACCATCATGGCACCATCTGGAGACAAATGGTTGCGGGCAAGTGAATAGAATTCCTGTGTGTACAACTTATTGAGCGATTCATTGTTTGGATCCGGCAAGTCAATAATGATGACGTCATAAAACCCCTCCGCTTGTTCTAAAAAGCGAAACGCATCGCCGTTCAAAACATTCACTTTCTCATGATCCAGCGAATTTTCGTTCAGTTCGGTCAGCAAATGATTTTGCTGTGCGAGAGCTGTCATTTTAGGGTCAAGGTCAACCAAATCGATCTTTCTTAACTCGTCGTATTTCAGCAATTCGCGGACCGCCAGCCCATCGCCTCCCCCAAGAACCAGTGCACGGTCGTGGCGGGCAGCCGCTGCCATCGGCGTATGGACAAGGATCTCATGGTAACGGTGTTCATCGAAGGAACTGAACTGAAGCTGGCCATCCAAATAGAGCCGCGTGTCTCCCTGTTCTTTCGTCAAAATGATTTGCTGGTAGGAGGTCTGCTCTGAAAATACGACGGGGTCTTTGTACAGCCGTTGTTCAAAATGAAAAGCGGCTTCTTCTCCAAACAATGCGCCGGCAATTAGAATGGCTAGAAATAAAAAGCCGAATGAAGCGTGCATGCGGAACCGTTTTAATTCACCTTTAAAGCGAAAAACGATCCACAAGGCAACAGCTACGTTAATGATGCCGACGAGAAAGGAGGTTTTGACGAGGCCGAAATAAGGGCGCAACAGAAATAGGAAAAGCAGCCCGCCTATCAGGCCGCCAGCATAATCGAAAAACAGCACTTTCGCCGCGCTTTTCTGGAGTGAAACCCCGATCTCATTCGCTTTTCGGATCAAAACCGGCAATTCGACTCCGGTTAAAGTCCCGACAAGCAGCGTGACGCTGTACAAAAACAGCGAATCGGTGCCGTCCGGCAAATAAGCGGTAACACCAAACAGCAACATGGCCGCAAATCCGCCCGTAATCCCAATGCCGTATTCAATCCAAATAAATGAAGCGACCAAATGCTTGGTCACTTTTTCACTAATGTAAGCCCCGATTCCCATTCCGGTTAAAAAAAGAGAGATGATAAGTGTATACTGCTTCACTCCATCTCCTAAAATGTATGAACCGAGCGCCCCGAACAGCACTTCGAAAATAATGCCGCAAATGGACACAATGCCCGATGCATAATAAATCGCCCGGCTTTGCCGGACGGATTCTGTTTCTATCATTCAAACACCGCCTTATGTAATGGAAGCGCCAATCACGAACGCCAATCCGACTGAAACGGCAAATGAAATGATCCCAATCGCTGTATTGTTAGCTTTCAGCTCGTCCTCCACTGAAAAGCGGGTGAGAAGTTCAAAAAGTAAATAAGCGACCAACTGAAGCCCTAAGCCGTACAGACCCCAAATTGCCGTTTCTGTAATTGTGTCATTATGGAAAATGGAAAAGGTAATGATGACGCACGTGCCGATGATTTTTCCTGCTATCGACAAAGCGACTGCTGAATTTCCGTTTTTCATTTCGTCCCAATCTTTGTATTTTCTGGTCATAAGCTCAAATACGACTAAGCCTACGATTACAACAGCAATAGCTGCGAGGAAATATAAAAATGTCAATAAGAATGGATTCACTGCTTTAAGCCCCTTTACTAAAGTTTATTTTCCGACTCCCGGGCCTCCGCCGCGAAATTCTGATCCCCGCCCGAATGAACCGGAAGGGAAGGTGTTATAAGAACCGCCGCCTGAATAGCAACCGCCCCCGGCACATCTATTGGCCTGCGTCCAGCCAGACCCGTATCGATTGCTTAAAAAAGAACCGACAAACATGCCTGAGAAAAAGCCTGGATTGTAATGCGAGCGGACAAATTCGTCTTCCGCCACTTCAACGAGCGTAGCTCCTGCATTTTCCGGATCTTCTGTTAAAATGATCAATTCGTCATCATAGACCAGCACCTGTCGGCCATCCACTTCTTCGCCGATTCTCTCAGGTTCCTGGATCCCGCTTAATTCTGCTGCGGTGTCCGGTATGCTTTTATCAGAGCGGTAGAGCATTGCACGGTCATTGGTGTTCTGGTTGTTCTGTACAGCATTTATAAAGGTATAATTTTGATCGATATAGTCTTCTGCCGATGCCATTCCACAGGCTGCCAGAAAAACGGCTAAAGCGATCAAGCCGGTTAACCATCCTTTTTTTCTCATAATTAAAACACTCCAAATGAACAAAAACGGCCCACCGCAAAAGCGGGCCGCGGTTCGTTATTCTTTTCCGAACTGTTTCTTAAGGGCCGCCAGCTCATCATCCACGGCATTGCCTTTATTGAGCGATGCAAATTCATCGTCCAGGCTGCGTCCGCCTGCGCGCAAATCTTCAGAAGTTTCGGCTTCCGCTTCGAACTGCATGACTTTTTCTTCCATGCGGTCAAAACCGCGCCGTGATTCGTCGCCCCCTACAGAAGACATTGTGCGGTTAATCTTGGTCCGTGTTTTGGCAGATTCGGCACGTGCTTTTAAGGAATCCTGCTTGAGTTCCATTTCTTCATACTCGCGCTTCATTTCAGCTAACTGTCCACGAAGAGCCGTGGCATCAGCTGCCGCTTGCTCATGGGCTTGTTTCAGGGAATCCGCTTGCTTTGCGTGATTTTGCTTGTCTTCAAGTGCACGGCGGGCCAATTCTTCATTTTCTGCTTCAAGCGCTTGCACTGCTTGCTGCTGGCGTTTTTCCACCATGCTATTGGCGTCGTCGTATTTCTTCTTCAGCATTTTTTCATTTGCCAGCTGTTTGGCCACTGCTGTTTCAGCATCGCGGATATCCATCGACATTTCCCGCATAAACTGTTCAAGCATTTTCACCGGATCTTCCGCTTTATCGAGCGCCGCGTTTAACTCCGACCCTACGTAAGTTTTTACCCTCTTGAAAAATTGAAACATATTGTTTCCTCCAGTCTTTTAGCTTCCTGCTAAAATAGTGATTTCGTACTCTTCGATTTCATAGCCGTGGCTGGCTTCGACATCGCCGCCCCATACCTCGACGGATAAAAATGACTCTCCTGATTCGTCTGAGTAATCATAGTAGTCCATGCTTTTGCCGTCAACGTTCTGGCTTCTGCCTTCCGCTTTCACGAAAGCCTTGCCACGTTCTTCCAGGTGATAAGAACGGCCGTCATATGAAACTTGCTTGGCGCCGGGTTCGAGTCCTGGGAGATGGGCCGTTTCATATATCCCAACTTCCAATTCATCATCCATTTCCACGCTGAGCCACAAAGTTTTGCCGGCAGAAACCAATTGATAGGCAGACCAAGTATAACCGCTATCGTTATAATGGATTTTTCCGGCGACTTCATAATCCGCAAGATCGTATGACACAAAATCCCCGACGCGCAGGTTCAGCAAAGTCCGCTTTTCTGCTTTCGGTGTTTCTTTGTTTGTCCCGCCAAATAAACGATTTAAAAATCCCATTTTTTCACCTCTCTTAACATACGGACGATGTATGCGAAAGTTTCATTTTTTTGAATATAGCAGATAATAGCAATAAAAAGAAGCCAAGCATTCAGCTTAGCTGAAAGATGGTACACATTTAAGCGGTTTAAGGCGTCCGGTGTTCGATTTCCGGAAACAGTCACATTATATAGAAGAAAACGGCATTAAAGCAAATGGCTTATTTGCGGTTGCGAAGGAATCTCCGCCTTAAAGAGAGAACAATAAAAGTGCAAGAGAAGGGGATGTCGCTTTAAAGCGAGTGCAGCGGCCAGGTATAAATCCAAACCGGAAGGAAGAAGGTTATGAAACAGATTATCGCACTGGGTGGAGGCGGCTTCTCGATGGAGCCTGAAAATCCATTGCTCGACCTATACATATTGGAGCAATCGGCGAAAGAAGCGCCAAAGATCTGCTTTATCCCTACAGCGAGTGGGGACGCCGACAGCTATATCACCCGGTTCTACGATTTCTTCGAACAGCAAAACTGCGAGCCTACACATCTGTCGTTATTCAAGCCGCCAGCGCAAGCGCTCGAACAGTTCGTGTTGTCGCAGGACATTTTGTATGTCGGCGGGGGCAATACGAAAAATTTGCTCGCGCTATGGAAGGAATGGGGCTTGGACCTTATTATCGAAAAAGCCTGGAGCCAAGGAATCGTCTTGGCAGGCATCAGTGCGGGGTCGATTTGCTGGTTTGAACAAGGCGTCACCGATTCTTTCGGCGAAGAACTTCATCCGCTGAACTGCTTAGGTTTTTTGCCCGGCAGTAACTGTCCCCATTACGACGGGGAAGCGCACCGGCGCCCGACGTATCAGCGATTGCTCAAACAAGGGCAGATCAAGCCGGGACTCGCAGCAGATGACGGCGTGGCGCTTCATTTTATCGGGCAGGACTTGCACAGCGTTGTCAGTTCACGTCCTGAGGCCAAGGCTTACCGTGTAGGCGTGGAATATGAACATGAACTGGAAACACGGTTTTTGGGGAAGCCTGCCATTGGGTAACAGTTAAGTTCTGTCTAAGCAGGTTAGTGCAGAAGGCCAAGTTTACCGGTAACTGGAAAGGGAAAAACCTACTAATAGAAAAATTAGGAGGAGATCTTTTGCAAACTCACCAAATGTATGTGAACGGCGAATATATAAAGTCCACTGGAGACGAATGGATCGACATCATCAACCCAGCGACGGAACAAGTGATTTCCAAGATTCCCAAAGGCACTGAAGAAGATGTCGATAAAGCCGTAGAAGCGGCGCACCAGGCACAACAGGCATGGGAACTGACACCGAATATCGAACGCGGGAAAATCGTCCGCAAGCTGGGCGATAAAATTGCTGAAAACCGCGACAAGTTCATCGACCTATTGCAGGAAGAACAAGGGAAAGACTATGAACTGGCAAGCGGCGAAGTAGATTTGGCGATCGATTATTTCCGTTATATGTCTGAATGGGCGAGACGGATTGAAGGGGAAATCGTGCCGAGCGACCGGCCAAATGAGAACATTCTGGTTTACAAAAAACCAATCGGCGTCGTGGCGGGAATTATCCCATGGAACTTCCCAATATTCATTTTAGCGAGAAAAGTCGCGACAGCACTTGTTACAGGCTGCACAATCGTCATCAAGCCGAGCCAGCAGACACCGAATACTGCAATGGAATTCACGAAACTTGTCGACGCGATGGAAGAAATCCCAGCAGGCGTCTACAATGTCGTAACCGGCACCGGTTCTGAGATTGGCAACGCGATGGCTTCGCATAAAAAAGTCCAAATGATCACCATGACAGGCAGCTTGCCGGCCGGCACGAAAGTAATGGAAGCGGCAGCGCAGAACATCACCAAAGTCAATCTCGAACTTGGTGGCAAGGCGCCGGCCATCGTCACGCAGAATGCCGACCTGGACCTAGCCGCAAAAGCCATCACCACGTCAAGACTCGCAAATGGTGGGCAGGCGTGCACGAATGCTGAGCGCCTTTATGTTCATGAAAGTGTAGCGGAAGAGCTCAGCCAAAAACTTATCCAAGCATTCGAAGCGACGAAACTTGGTGACCCGAGAGAAAGCAAAGACGTCACAATGGGGCCACTGATCAGCCAAGACCGTTTGGAGACTGTGGAAGGCATGGTTAAAGACGCTGTGTCGCAAGGGGCGACCGTTGCGACAGGCGGGGAACGCGCAGATCTGGCCGGATTCTTCTACAAGCCAACTATTTTAACGAACGTGACGCACGATTCCGATATTATGCGCGATGAGATTTTCGGGCCGGTGCTTCCAATGACCACCTTCAGCACAATAGAAGAAGCGATTGACATGGCCAATGACACGGTCTACGGATTGTCTTCTTCGGTTTATACGGATGATCTTAACGAAGCGATGCGCGTCGTCAATGAAATGAAATTCGGCGAGACTTACGTCAACCGCGAAAACTTCGAAGCAGTGCAAGGCTATCACGCCGGCATGCGCCAATCCGGCCTCGGCGGTGCGGACGGCAAGCACGGCATGGAAGACTTCCTTGCGACACAAGTTGTTTACATGCAGTATAAAAAATAAAGTAAAAAAGGGTCTGTCCCATACGTATATAAAATGAAGCAGCCGGAGAAAAAAGATTCTTTTTCTCCGGCTGTTTTAATTATGTCTGACTTTTTTATAATTTTTATTTTCATAACAGCTGATGGAAATGGAGGCGGCGAATAAATGAACGAAGTGGAACTGAGTTCATTTATTTGCGACGCATCTGCATTGCAGATGTGGGAGCAGATCTTTTCTGCGATGCTTGAGCATAGCGAAAGTTGAGCAACGAAATTACATGGTGCCCTGGCAGCTGGCAACGCGACGTCCTGTCGCGCCAGCTGCATGACCCACATCCTGTGGCCCCGAAAGCGTCCGTCGCAATGGACATCAGCCTTTACTTTCGGTCACTCTCCTTTTCTTTACTTATTTTTCAAAACGCACGAAGCGCTTTTTGCCAATCTGCAGGACGTCGCCGTTATGGACGACGGTGTCGAGTTCTTCGCGTGTCAGCTTGTCGCTGTTAAACGATACGCCGTTTTGTTCGATGAGCCGCACAAATTCGCTTTTGCTGCGGACAAATCCTGATTCCACGAGCTGCGGGATGATTTCTTCGATGCGTTCCTGGCCGATTTCGACCAGCAGCGAAGGGATATTTTCCGGGATTTCACGCTTTTGGAAGGCCGTCTCGAAGTAGTGTTTCGCTTCTTTCATCGCGTCTTCGCCGTGGTAGAGCGCCGTGATGATTTCCGCCAGTTCAAGTTTGATATTGCGCGGGTTTTCACCGTCTTCGAGCCGGTCAAGTAAGGATTCGATCGCCAAGGGATGCTCATCGGTCGTCAGTTCAAAGTATTTGAAGACCAAAGGATCCGGTATCTCCATTACTTTCTTGAACATGATTTCAGGCGCTTCGCTGACGCCGATGTAATTGCCGAGGCTTTTGCTCATCTTTTCCACGCCGTCGAGCCCTTCGATTAGCGGCATGAAGATGGCGACTTGTTTTTCCTGGCCCATATGCTTTTGCAGCGTGCGGCCCATCAAAATATTGAAAGTCTGGTCGGTGCCGCCGATTTCGATATCTGCTTTCAGTTCAACGGAATCGTAGGCTTGCATGAGCGGGTAGAAAAACTCGTGAATGCCGATGGGTGACTGGTTTTGGTAGCGGTTCTGGAAATCGTCGCGTTCGAGCATGCGCGCGACCGACGTGCTGGCGGCAAGCTTCAAGACTTCCTCGAAATTCAGTTTCGACAGCCATTCGCTATTGAAGCGCACCGTTGTCTTCGTTTTGTCGAGCACTTTGAAGATCTGTTCATAGTAAGTCTCCGCATTCTCCCGGACTGCTTCGTCACTGAGCGCGGTCCGTCCTTTCGCTTTGCCGGAAGGGTCGCCGATGCGCCCGGTGAAGTCGCCAATCAAAATGACCGCCTGGTGGCCGAGGTCCTGCAATTGCTTGATTTTGCGCAAAACTACTGCGTGGCCAAGGTGGATATCAGGTGCGGACGGGTCGAGCCCAAGCTTGATGGTGAGCGGGCGCTGTTCATTGTATGAGCGTTCGAGCTTTTCGAGCAATTCGCCTTCCTCGATGATTTCGGCTGCTCCTTTTTCGATGATTTTCATTTGTTCAGCGGGTGTGAGTCGCATGCTAACATCTCCTTGTCTTGGAATAGTCATATCGCAAAATCGATAAGAATACAAAAAAGCGCCCTCTAGGGAAAAACCCTAAAGGACGCGGATATGCGTGTTACCACCTTAGTTCGGAAGCTGCTCGCACAGCTTCCCTTGGAAAGTACGGCCGAAGCGATACTCCTGCATGGATTACGGATGCAACTCCGGTGTAGCCTACTGAAGGTTCGGTACACAGCTCAAAGAGGTATTTCCCCGGACACCGCATGCGCCTCTCATCAACCGGCCGCTTTCTGTCTGCTTCAGTCACAGGTACTCGTTCTTATCATCGCTTTTGTTCTTATACTCCGAAATGCTCGGGCAAATCTTCGTTATGCAGATATTGTTTCTCATTATAACTGGATTAAAAAAGAAGTCAATCATGAAAATGAATGGAGCCTGGCTAAATCGATCGTTCATTCATTTTTAAGTGTTTTCGACAACTTCTCCTTGTGGCGCTTTTTCTGGCGCGAGATGGACGGATTTGATGAAGAAAGAAATCACCAAGCCGACCACAGCGAGCACCAAACCGAATGTAAAGGCATTTTGCACGCCGGCCGTCAGTGCTTCGGGAATAGCGGAAGCGCTGTTTGGATCTGATACATTTTGCATATAGGTCGATTGCGTCGATGACATGATGGTGATAGCGACCGCTGTCCCGATGGCACCTGATACTTGCTGAAGGGTGTTCATCAAAGCGGTGCCGTCCGGATACAAGTCTTTTGGCAATTGGTTCAATGCATTGGTTTGGGCAGGCATCATCACCAATGAAACCCCAACCATCAAAAGAGTATTCAAGACGACGATCGTGACTGCGGTCGTGGCAGTCGTGACGCCTGATAAGTTCCACAAGGTAATGATGATGATCGAAAATCCGGGAATGACCAACCCTCTCGGCCCAAATTTATCATAAATCCGCCCGGTAATCGGGGACATCAAGCCGTTCAACACACCGCCCGGAAGCAGGATGAGCCCGGCTGTGACAGCTGCCAAGCCAAGTCCCGTCTGCAAATACAGCGGCAGCAGAATAGCTGATGACAGGATGACCATGAACGCGATAAACACAGCCGCGAGCCCGAGTGTGAACATTGGGTATTTAAAGACGCGGAGGTTGATCATTGGCTGGTCCATTTTAAATTGCCGGATGGAGAACAAGAACAATGAGACAAATCCAACCGCAATAGATGCGATGACGATGAAACTACCCCAGCCGCTTTCCCCAGCGGTACTGAATCCATAGACAATCCCGCCAAACCCAAGGGAAGACAGCACGATGGAAGTGATGTCGATCTTAGGTTTTGTAATCACGCTGACGTTCTGCATGAACATGATGCCGAAAACTAGTGCAAACACTAGAAACGGAAGAGACACCCAGAAAATCCAATGCCAGCTTAAGTTTTCAATTAAAAATCCGGAAATCGTCGGCCCGATCGCCGGAGCGAACATGATCACCAAGCCCATCAATCCCATAATCGCCCCTCTGCGATGAATAGGGAAGATCAATAGAATCGTGTTGAACATGAGCGGCAACAGCAAGCCTGTTCCGATTGCCTGGATGACACGAGCCACCATGAGAATGCTGAAGCTCGGCGCCAGTGCAGCGATCAAGGTGCCGGTCACTGAAAAGGCCAGCGCGGCAATGAATAGCTGTCTTGTGCTGAACCATTGCAGCAATAAGCCCGACACAGGGACCAGTATGCCGAGTGTCAGCAAGTATCCGGTCGTGAGCCATTGAATGGTGGACGATCCTACGCCGAATTGTTGGATTAAATCACCCAATGCCATATTGAGCGCAGTCTCACTGAACAATCCAATGAAGCCTGCGATTAAGAATGAAATTAAAATAGGGGTCGTTTTGATGGTTTCTTGTTGCTGTCCTGCTATTGTTGTCATATTTTATCTATTCCTCTCTGAAATGCCTGATTCTAATTCTCTCTTTTTGACAAGATGAAAGGAATTTGATCGGCGATGATTAAAAGCGATTCCTCGCTTTTGGTAGTAAGTGAAAGAAGAATGCCTCCTTCGATAGCGGCCAGAATGAAAACACCGTAATCTTTAGCCTGCTTTTCACTGTATCCTGCTTCAAAAAACTTAGTGGAGTATAGTTCGCTCCACTCTTCGAATGCCGTTTGGCACGCGGACCTAATCGGTTCATTGGTCGAATATTTTTCAGCCGCAATCGTTCCAATCGGAAACCCGACCTGTTCTGTCTCATCTTTCAATAGAACGGCCAGCTGATGAATATGGTCTTGCACCGCTTTGACAGGATCGCCGATTTGTTCGAACGACTCTTCAATCCATGCCAAAACAATATCTTTGGTATGATGAATGGCCTCGACAGCCAGCTCTTCTTTGCCATTAGGGAAATAATGGTACAAGGAGCCTTTAGGAATATTGATCTCTTTTAAAATATCGTTAAGACTGATCCCTTCGTAGCCGTGCAGGCGGAACAATCTGGAAGCAGCCTCGATCAACGCCACTTTCGTATTGGGTTTAGACATAATTCACCTCTTTAAATAATTAAACCGACCAGTCTAATATAATTGTTGAATAAATCATTGTCAAAGAATGGGTTCGCCCACAGCAGTAAAAAATAGTGCAAGAGGATCTCTCCAGATAATGCATGCTGCCACACTGAATCGGGAAGAGAAGAGCAAGGAGGGATTTTCATGGATTTATTTAAAGCGATTGTCATTAAACAGCAAGAAGATGAAGTGACCTACGGCGTGGAACAAATCAGTGAAGACCAATTATCGCAAGGAGACGTCTTGGTGAAAGTGGCGTATTCGTCAATCAATTACAAAGACATGCTCGCGGTACAGAAAAAAGGCGGAGTCATCCGCGATTACCCGATGATTCCCGGAATCGACTTCAGCGGGACGGTTGTACATACAGCAGACGGGCGATTCCAGGAAGGCCAGAAAGTGGTTGTTACAGGATTTGAGATGGGCATGAGCCATACCGGCGGGTTCGCCGAATATGCCCGCGTGCCGGCCGAGTGGATCGTGCCTTTGCCGGACGGCTTGAGCCTGAAAGATGCCATGGTGTTCGGGACGGCCGGGTTTACGGCGGCACTGTCCATTCAAGCGCTTGAACAAAACGGCATGGACCCGAAAAACAATCCGGAGCTACTGGTGACTGGATCGACTGGCGGCGTCGGCAGTGTCGCATTGCAGATTCTTTCCAAAATCGGCTACACCAATATCACGGCCTTGGTGCGCAAAGACCATCAAGTGGAGGTGGCGAAATCACTCGGAGCAAGCGAAGTCATTTTCCCGGATGATCTGGGCGAATTGAAAAAGCCACTCAACAAGCAAAAATTCGATTATGTCCTCGATACCGTCGGTGGCGATGTAGCGTCTGTTCTCATCCCCCAAATTTCCTACGGCGGCAGCATGAGCATGTGCGGCAACGCAGCCGGCCTTCAACTGACGGCGACGGTTCTGCCGTTCATCCTAAGAGGCGTCAATTTGCTTGGCATCGATTCGGTCAACGTGCCGATTGAAAAACGCGGCGCTATTTGGAACAAGGTGGCGACTGACTGGAACATCACCCAAACAACTTTGACGGATGAAGTCTCGCTCGAAAAAGTCCCTGAAACAATCGAGGCGATCAAAAACGGCAAGCATTTAGGAAGAACGATCGTTAATTGCCAAGAGGCTTAAACCCACTAAAAAAACGTTCGGCAAGCATGAAAATGTGCTTGCTGAACGTTTTTTATTTTGCCCATTGATGCAGCCAATGAAGCTAAAAAGTCTCCTCCAATTTCCGGATGTTTGAGCGTGACATAACATAGACATCGCCCAAAATATCGATGCTGCCGCCTTTTGAGCGCAGGGCACAGTCTTTATTTGACGCGTACACGTTCATTTCATCCGACAGGGCAGACAGCTCTTCTTGAACGAGTGCCATATTGTTTTCGAGATCGAAATGGGACAGCACGGAAAAAGGGTCTAGCGCGAGGCCGTCGCAAACGATGTCCATGCCAATAGGATATCCAAAGCGTTCGGAGCATTTCCATTTAGCGGACATATTGATCGCTCCGGCACTGGCCCCCATGACCAAGGCGGCGCTCGTTTTGATCGGCTCTGCCAATTCGTACGCCGTCAAAAACCGGTTTTGCTTAAGCGTATCTCCGCCCAATAGAAAAATGGCCGAGGCATTTCTGATTAAGGCATGTGCCACTTCCTGCTCTACACGCGAATCGATTAGATGATATTCATCGAATGAAATGCCTGCCTGATGGAGCCATGAACGTTCCACAGCGCCGTCAATTTCCGGGTCTAATGGATCTGAGCTGATCATCACGAGCGATTTACGTTCTGGAAGATCTTCCTTTAAAGCTTTGCTTAGGTTCTGCGGGAAAAAATCAGTAAACCAACCTAAATAATAATGGGTTTTCATAAGGGCCTCCTTCGTACAGCTGATGATAACCATTATACAGCCAATCGGTCCGTTTTTTATAATTGCCCAAAGGGAAAAATTGCACATTGGGCAATATTTATGGTATAACATGTAAGAATTGAAAATGAGGTGATGGAATGACTGACAGCGGTTTGCGGGATATGAAAAAAATAGCGACACGCCAAGCCTTGGCCGAAGCTGCTTTTAACTTAGCGGTGGAGCATGGTGTGGACGGTTTTGTAGTGGAAGATATCGTCAAAACGGCAGGCTATTCACGCCGGACATTTGCCAATTATTTTTCATGCAAGGAAGAAGCGATCGCCAACTCCTTGACGATGAATGATTATTTGGAGCGAGACGACCAATTCGCCTTTTCCACGGAAAACTACACGCCTTTGGATACCATCGAATTATATATCCGGGGAAGTTTCACGATCAATAAACTAAGGCGTCTCAACCAGCTTGTTTCGCTGTCGCACAACTACCCGACGCTGAAGCTCTATGTCACCGGCGCGTTGATGGAAGTGCAGGATTTTGCGAAACGCGGCATCAGTGAAGAGTTCGGCAACGACTATCCAGAAGAGTATTATCCTATTCTGATCGGCGCTGTATTCGGTGCGATTTTGCCCGTGCTGGATGAAAGCATCGCCGTCAAATTGCCGGAAGACGGGGAGCAGGACGAGGCAGATAATGAATTTAACCAATACATCGATATCGTCTTTGGCCATTTACGAAAAGGCTTTAACTAACAAAAGTAGAGAACGGAGTTGCACATGTGTCGAGATTTTTTTACAGCATCGGAAAAACAGCCTATAGCAAGCCTTGGATTTTCATTGCCAGCTGGCTGCTCATTTTAGGCGTCATCATCACAGCCATCGTAACGAATGGCGTGAATACAAGCAGTGAAACAAGAATTGACGGCACCGCCGCACAGGACGTGCTGGACGAATTGGCGGAAGAATACCCAGCAGCATCCGGCGGGCAAGGCAGTTATTTGTTCGAAGTGCCGGAAGGGGAAGCCATTGACGATCCCGCCAATGCCCAAGCTTTGGCTATGGCAGCTAATGAAATTTACAGTTTGGAACATGTCGTCAATCCAATGGACATGCTGCAGGACGAAGAAGCAATGGCACAGATGCAGTCAATGCAAGAGATGATGAGCCAGCTTCCGGCGTCTGAAGTCAACCACCGGCCGTTCATCGTTCAAGAAATGCCGGTCCCGGGCATCCAAATTTCAGAAGACGGAACGGTCGCATTATTCCAGTTCCAACTGACCAAAACAGCGGAAGACTTGAGTGAAGCGGAACGCGAAGAACTCACAGATGCCGCGAATATCGCTCAAGACAATTCTTCCATCACGGTCATTCCGACGGGCGCGCTGCAAGGCGTCGATATCCCGATCGGCGGTACGCATGAAATCATCGGGCTCGCGATCGCAGCAGTCATCCTGGTCGTCACGCTCGGCTCACTCATCGCAGCAGGCTTGCCGCTAGTCGTGGCATTGATCGGCGTCGGTGTGGGTGTCGGCGGAACATTCGCCTTGTCGAGCATGTTCGAGATCAACAGCCTGACACCGGTTCTCGCTTTGATGATCGGCCTTGCTGTCGGCATAGATTATGCCTTGTTCATTGTTAACAGACAGCGCAAACTGATCACCGAACAACAATTGCCCGCTAAAGAAGCGGCAGCGCGTGCTGTCGGCACAGCAGGCAGCGCAGTCTTCTTTGCTGGCTTGACCGTCATCATCGCACTCAGCGGCTTGCTGGTCATCGGCATTTCGTTCCTCAGCAGTATGGCACTCGTTGCGGCACTGACCGTCTCGATTGATGTGCTTGTTGCGCTGACACTGCTGCCGGCATTGCTCGGCTTGATTGGCGAGCGGATTGTCTCGACTAAAGCAAGAAATAAAGCACAAACAAGCAAGGGTTCCAAACAAGGCTTTTCCGGAGCTTGGATCACAAGCTTATTGAAAATGAAATGGGTCGCCATTCTTCTGGTCATCGTGATTCTTGGCACACTCGCAGTGCCAGTCGCACAGATGAACCTCGGTATGCCATCGGGCGAAAGCGCCAATCAAGACACCGCTGTAAGACAGAGCTATGACGTCATTTCCGACAGCTTCGGGGAAGGTTTTAACGGCCCGCTTCTTGTCGTGGCCAAAGACCAGGATGCAGCTGCAGTAGATCCGCAGGAATATTTCCAGCTGCTCAGCAATATCTCACAGCTCGACGGCGTAGCTGAAGTATCTCCAGGCGGCTTTAATGAAGACGGAACAATTGCCATCATCAGTATCATTCCGGAAAACGGGCCAACCGATGAAGCGACAAAACAATTGGTGGAAAGTTTGCGGACAGATGCCGCTGCCACTGAAAACACCAATGCAGAAATCGGCGTGACCGGTTTGACGGCGGTCAATATCGACATTTCGGAGAAGTTGGCTGAAGTGTTCCCAATCTATATCGCCATTATCGTCGTACTGTCATTGCTTATTCTACTAGTCGTGTTCCGTTCGATCCTGATTCCGATCAAGGCAACGGTCGGTTTCCTGTTGAGCATCATGGCAACATTCGGCGCCACAACCGCAGTCTTCCAGTGGGGCTGGCTCGGATCGCTCTTCGGAATCGATACCGGCGGACCGTTGTTGAGCTTTATCCCGATCATGGTCACCGGCATCCTGTACGGGCTTGCCATGGATTACCAAGTATTCCTTGTGTCGTCGATGCGCGAAGCTTATATCCACGGTGAAAAAGGCGATGGGGCCATCGTCAGCGGCTATAAGACGGCGAGTAAAGTCGTGGTCGCCGCCGCATTGATCATGGTCTCGGTATTCTCCGGCTTTATCTTCACGGATGACATCATGATCAAGCAGATCGGCTTTGCCTTAGCATTCGGCATCCTAGTTGATGCCTTCCTGATCCGCATGATCTTCGTGCCCGCCGTCATGTCGATGTTCGGCGACAAAATCTGGTGGCTGCCGAAATGGCTCGACAAGATTCTTCCGGATTTAGACATTGAAGGCGAAAAATTGCTCCACGAATTGAATGAAAAAGATAAAGATAAAGCGATACGCACGAATACTGGAGAAAACTCCATCTGATAATATTCCAAACTGCTGGGAAGCTTCCCGGCAGTTTTTTCTTTGGTCAAAAATTCTTGAGGATCCTTCGTCGGGGAAAGTGGAGGGCTAATGGTAACTGAAAAGCGTTTGTAAAGTCGGTTCATGCATTTATGAGCGATCTTTATAAAGTGATTTAATTTCCCTATATTGTCCAAGTAACAATATACAATATAATTGAATTTACAAATATTTCAACATTCATAAATATCATTTAAGGACACTTGATATCTTAGGCTATAGAGAAATATAGCCTAAGGAAATAATGAGTACATACTTATATTTAAAAAACATGGAGACGCAATTTGGAATGCAAAATGATTATACAGAGCAGAAGGACTCCCCTTCAACAAGCTTTAAGTTGATAAAAATTTAAAAAAATTACGAATAGATAGTAAGATTTGAGCGCGATATTTCGTATCAAAACAATTGATTTGATGGATGAAAAAGTTAACGCAATCGAGTATTCAAGAAGATATCTCCCGTCGCGTTGTTTCATGTGCTACATTAAGTTAAATTTCTAAAAGGAGAAAGACTATATGTATCAGAAATATGAGCAGATAAATTATCAAAGTGATGTCCCGATTAAAGTCTTTACTCAGACTGTAGAAAGTTTCCCTTACCATTGGCACGAAGATATTGAAATACTTTTCGTTTTGGAAGGCTCATTAGAGATAAGGGTGAATCGTGACAGCTATTCACTGGAAAAGGGAAATATTTTTCTAGTTAATGAAAATGAACTCCATTTTATCGACTCAAAAACAGATTTTGGGAGTACCCAGGTATTGGCTTTTCAAATGGATATAGGGTATTTCAAAAAGTATGACCTTAACCTAAAAGGAAAAAAATTCTATTTGAACTCCAATCAAGCAAACGAATCGACGGAGTTTGCATTGGATGAGATTAAATACATCCTGGCAAATCTCATGGATCTTATTATGAATAAAAAGAACTTGTACCAGTTGAAAACGGAGAAGTTATTAATCGATTTAATCGTGATTCTTATGGAGCATTTCGAGATTGCCACAAATAAAGGCGACCAATCGATAGAGAATGATTCCCGCATGCTTGAAATTTTAAAATATATGAATAGCCACTGCCTAGACTCACAACTTAGTCTGCAGGAGATTGCGAAAGAGTTTTCTTTGAACCCTCAATATTTATCTAGGTATTTTAAAGCGAATGCCGGAGAAACACTGAAAAAGAAGTTGGATAGTATGCGTTTAAATAAGTCGCTAATGACTTTGCGTACAACCAATGAAACAATTATCGAAGTTGCACTTAAATCTGGTTTTCCTGACAGCAAAGCTTATTATCGAGTTTTCAAGGAAGTACTAGGAATAACACCATTGCAGTATCGTGAACAATACAAATTCTATATTGAGAAAAGTGTACCGAAGGATTATTTAAGTATTAACAGTAAAGAATCTCTTGCAACATTATTTACGTACTTGCTACCAAAAGGAAAAGCAGAAAAGACAATGGTGGCTGGCCGAACAGTTAACGTCCACTTTAATCAAGTTGCAGAGCCTATCCATTACTCCTTCACTAAGCTCCTTACTTTCGGTTTTGCGGCACACGCACTTAGAAAAGATTTTACGGAGCAATTAATGCAAATCCAAAACGAAATTAATTTTGAGTTTATCCGATTCCACGGAATTTTTGCAGATCAACTTCTTGTGTATAATGAAAAGCCTGATGGATCTTATTATTTCAACTTCAATCATGTAGACGGCATTATTGATAATCTCTTAGAAGCCGACATAAAACCGTTTATTGAAATTGGCTTCATGCCAAAAGATTTGGCAGCAACGCCGGACAAAATCTTCTGGTGGGACGCTGTTATTTCGCCGCCCAAAGATATGGATCGCTGGCTGGAAATGCTGGAAGCCTTTTTTAAGCATTTGATCAACCGTTATGGATTGATGGAAATAAGGTCTTGGTACTTTGAATTTTGGAACGAACCTGAAGTGAAAAGTTTTTGGAGTGGAACGAAAGAAGAGTTTTTCGACTTATATACCGAAAGCTATAAGTGCATTAAAACGATTGATCAGGAGATAAAAATCGGCGGATTTGGCATTATGAATATCGCTGACACGTCCTGGATAGCTGCAATGGAAGCTTATCTTGCTGAGAAAGCAATTGGCATCGATTTCTTCTCTTTTCATGTTTATAATTTGGATCGAAATCCAGAAATGAATAAGAAAATAATGCCAGAAATCGAAAAAGTGGGTATTGCAGAAAATCCGATTGGGATCTTTTCGAAAAATGGGAGCATCATGTTAGGGGACGAGAATCATATTTCCAAAAGCATTGATCATGCACTAAAGAAAAGCAGGAGCTTCTCATTTGTTTCAGATGAGATATGGATTACAGAATGGAATGGCAGCATAAACAGTAGAGACTTATTGCACGATACGTGCTATATGGCTGCTTTTATCGTCAAGACAGCATTAGAGAACGCGCCTAAAGTGACCGGCATGGGTTATTGGACCTTCACAGATATTTTTGAAGAGTTTCAACTTGAACAACCGATGTTCCATGGCGGATTTGGATTGATGACCTACAATGGAATTAAAAAAGCTGGATATCATGCTTACTATTTCTTAAATCAACTTGGAGATGAATTGATTTTGCAGGAAGAAGATCTGACTGTTACGAAGAGAGGCAACGATTATCAGATATTGCTTTACAACTACAGTCATCCTAGTAAGTTATACAGGACCTTCGATTCTTCACAATTATCCGCTACAAGCAGATATACTGTGTTTGAAAATGAGAGAATAAAATCTTATCAGTTGAAATTGCACGGACTGGAAGGTGAATTCACCGTTAAGAAACAAATGGTAAACAGAGATCAAGGGTCTGCGTTTGATGCTTGGGTTAAGATGGGCGCTCCCGATGAGGTGGATGAAAGTGCTATCAATTATCTCAAAAGCCGGGCTGAACCTAGTATGGATATACAATCATTGACAATCGATAATGAATTCCTGCTTCAAACAGAATTGCAACCACATGAGATTCAATTAATAGAACTCAAGAAAAAATATTGAAAATCGACGGATGAGAATTACGTGTTTGAGAGTATAGGAGCCGATGACTGAAGGACAAATCAAAATTAAGGTAAAATGACATTCTCCATTTACTTGGGAGAATGTCATTTTTTTATGAGGTCAAAAATCGGAACAAAAAATCTAATAAAATGGAATGATATTGTTTTCAAATAATTCTATATTTGGTAAGAAGCTTGTTAAGAATATTGCTTTTGTGTAACAAGAATGATGTTATTTGTTCGAAATCATAAAAAATGCGAAGGATGTGAATCGAGAATGGAAAGACCAAAATACAGATTGCTTGTAAAAAAATACAAGGCAGAAGGTAAAGAAAAGGTAAAGAAATTTAAGACAGATAAGAAACACAGAAGAGACTTGCCTAAAGAGGAACGGGCAGCCAGTAAACAAACTAATAAGAATGAGATTAAGCTTTGGAAAGAAGATATCAAGTCAACTCCGGATAAAAAAGAACGAAAGGCAAAGAAAAAAGGGTATAAAAAATTCAAAAAAGTAAAAAGGCGCCCTTATATATTAGGTGCAGTGGCAGCAATCATTCTTCTAATCAGCGGCACTTTCTTCAGTTGGTACAGCAGTGCAACGGCCCCAATGACTGAACAACAGAAAGATGCAGCAGCATATTCAAGGGAAGTTGCAGAAAATGTTATGGCTGAAAGTATTGTGTTACTTGAAAATGAAAACGCTTTACTTCCACTTAAAGAAGACAAGAAAATAAATGTATTTGGTTCCGGTGCCGCAAAGCCGATATTTGGAGGAGGCGGAGCAGGGGCAATTGACAGTTCAACTGTAGATGATTTATTTACAGCTTTTGATCAAGAGGGAATTGCTTATAATGAAACACTCTTCGATCTCTATAGTAATTTTGCTTATGAAGATGAGGCGACCACAGAAGAATTCGCCAAGCCTGACAAGTCACTGCTCGGAACCCTACTGCCCAACGCTCTTTCATTTTTTCCGAGCTCTACTGATGAAATGCCGATAAGCGAACTTTCTGATGAAGTGATGGAAGAGGCATCGGTTTTTTCCGATACGGCTCTCTATGTCATTTCGAGAACAGGTTCTGAAGCCATTGATCTATCGCTTGATAAGGTCAGATTGACAGAAGATGAGAAAGCGACAATTGAAGTGCTAAACGAAAACTTTGAGCACATCATCCTGATGGCCAATACGGTAAATGCATTTGAACTTGGTTTTATCGAGGAATATGAAAACATTCAGAGTGTATTATGGGTCGGTGCCCCGGGGAAATTCGGAACTCACGCCATTGCCAGAACGCTGATTGGAGAAACCTCGCCCTCAGGCAGGTTGGTTGATACCTATGCCTACGATGTGGAGAGCAACCCGGCAGTTTTAAATACGGGTGATTTTGAATACGTAGATGAAAATGGAGAGCCGGCAAGCCGCTATTTCACCAATAACTTGGAAGGAATCTATGTCGGTTACCGTTATTACGAAACCTTTTTAAACGATGAAGAATATGAAGAAACTGTTCAATTTCCATTTGGTTATGGTTTGTCCTATACGACTTTTGATTGGGAAGTGATTTCAACTGGTTTTAATGAAGAGGAAATGTCAGTTGATGTAGAAGTTACAAATACGGGAGACTACAACGCAAAAGAGGTCGTACAAGTCTATTTCACAGCCCCATACACAGAAGGCGGCATTGAAAAATCAAGTATTGAATTGGCAGGCTATGCAAAAACAAGTGAGCTGGAACCGGGACAATCTGAAACTGTAACGGTTGATTTTGCAACGAGAGACATGTCTTCTTATGATCAAATGGAAGCGCAAGCATGGGTACTGGAAGAAGGCGAGTACCAAGTTAAAGTGGCACGTAATATTCGTGAAATAGAACAAGTCCTTGCATTCGAGGTAGACGAAACAATCGTGTATGATGTGGATGAAAACACTGGGGTGGAAATTGCCAACCGATTCGACGATGCTGATGGCGGGCTTGAATATTTATCAAGAGCCAATCCGGAAGAGACGTTTCCGGTGGCACCGTCGGGAGATGACTTCCTGATTCCTGATGCAGTCATTGAAACAGCAGAATATGAGCACGTACAATCGACACAGGAAATGCCTGTAACAGATGCGGATAATGGAATAAAGCTTGAAGATCTGAAAGGGTTGGATTACTCCGATCCATTATGGGATGAATTTTTGGATCAGTTAACAACAGAAGAACTGACACAATTAGCAGGGGACGGAGGATATTGGACAACTCCGATAAAACGCCTTGGTGTGCCTGAAACAACTATGTATGACGGACCAGCCAGTATCCGTGCATTTTTTGAGGCTTGGTCATCAGTCGCTTTTCCGGTTGCTGTAAATGCCGCTTCGACTTTTAATGATGAACTGATTGAAGAAATGGGTGTAGCCATGGGGCAAGAAGCGGTCGCCTACGATGTAGACGCTGTATACGCTCCTTCCATGAATATGCATCGTTCTCCGCTTGGCGGCAGAAACTTCGAATACTATTCTGAAGACCCTTATATTTCGGGTGAAATGGCGGCAGCTTACACTAAAGGGCTGCAAAGTACAGGAACTGTAGCAGTATTTAAGCATTTTGCTGCAAACGACCAGGAGACCAATCGTGCCAACAATGGCTTATATGTCTGGGCTACTGAACAGTCATTGCGTGAAATTTATTTGGAGCCGTTCGAAATAACGGTTAAAGAAGGAGAACCTCACGGAGCGATGTCCGCCTTTAACCGCATCGGTACTACTTGGGCTGGGGGCAGTTATGCGTTGCTGACAGAAATCTTACGAGAAGAATGGGGCTTTGAAGGATTTGTTATCACAGATGCAGGAATTGGACCACAAGGCAATCATTTCGACACACTTCAAGCTATTGAGGCCGGTAATGACCTGATGCTCGCCTTCCCTTTCAATTTGCCTACTCAGAACAAATTTGAAAAAGAACTGGGAAGTTACATGGAGCAAGATGAGGCAGGAACTACTATTGCTTTAAGAAATGCAGCCCATAATATTTTCTACTATATACTACAGACGAATAAGGTGGAGTAAATGATAAATCATCAGGAACTAATTGATCAGATGACACTGGAAGAAAAAGCTTCTTTAATGTCGGGAGGAAATTTCTGGAACACAAAATCAATCGAGAGGTTGGCTATTCCATCCATCATGCTGACGGATGGGCCTCATGGCCTGCGCAAACAAGGTGGGAAAGCTGACCATCTTGGCCTGAATAAAAGCTTGCCGGCGACCTGCTTTCCACCTGCTGCGACACTGGCTAACAGCTGGGATGTAAAGTTGCTCCATGAAGTGGGCAGGTATATAGGAAAAGAGGCTGCTGCTGAAAAAGTAAGCGTACTGCTTGGACCTGGATTGAACATCAAAAGAAATCCACTGGCAGGCAGAAACTTTGAATATTTCTCAGAAGATCCTTTCCTGAGCGGCAAACTTGCAGCCAACATGGTCAAAGGCATCCAATCGACTGGCATTTCGGCAAGTCCGAAGCATTATGCAGTCAATAGCCAGGAGCATATGAGAATGACAATTGACGAAGTTGTCGATGAGCGAGCATTGCGTGAATTATATCTCGAAGCATTCCGTTACGTAGTAGAGGAAAGTAAACCGAAAACCATAATGTCTTCATACAATAAAGTGAATGGCGAATATGCCAATGAAAATACTCATTTAATGAATGAGATCTTGTATGGTGAATGGGGCTATAAAGGGATCGTCGTGACGGATTGGGGCGGTAATAACGACCGCGTAAAGGGGTTGATAGCCGGAAATCAGCTGGAAATGCCTTCTTCAGGCGGAATGACAGATCGGGAGATAGTAGAAGCAGTGAAATCCGGGGAACTCAAGGAAGAAATCTTGGACGAAAGTGTAGCACGTATATTGGACTTGGTTTTTGAAACCCGAAAATCACTCGAGCAAACAGAGGAAATTGACTGGGAAGAACATCATAAGAAAGCAGTAGAAGCAGCAAGGCGGTCTCTCGTGCTACTTAAAAATGATGACCACATTCTGCCCCTCAACAAACAGCAAAAAATAGCAATCATTGGAGATTTTGCGAAGACTCCGCGTTATCAGGGCGCAGGGAGCTCTCTGATCAACCCGACAAAGCTGGACAATGCACTTGAGCTGTTGAATGAATCCCATGTGAACGTTATCGGCTTTGAGCCAGGCTTCAAGCGCTTTGGCAAGAAGAGTGAGGAATTGGAGAATAAGGCATTAAGACTTGCGGAAAAGGCAGATACAGTGCTGTTGTTCCTAGGCCTTGACGAAGGCAGTGAAGCGGAAGGCATTGATAGAAAAGACATGAACCTTCGTGCAAACCAGCTTTCATTGGTCAATGAGCTCTCGCTAATTCATGACAATATCGTTGTAGTTGTATCTGGAGGCGCAGCTATTGAAATGCCTTTTGTCGATCAAGTAAAAGGTATTTTGCACGGTTACCTCGGTGGGCAAGGAGGTGCGTCAGCAATCAGGGATGTCCTACTAGGTGATTGCAATCCAAGCGGCAAACTTGCGGAAACCTATCCTCTTGCCTACAAAGACGTATCGTCTGCACCGTATTTCCCGGGTCTGGAAGCCACTGCAGAACATAGGGAAAGTATTTATATCGGGTATCGTTATTTTGATACGGTCAATCTACCGGTTTTATTCCCTTTTGGACATGGGCTTTCATACACGAAATTTGAATACAGCAATTTGCACGCAACTAATAATCAGGTATCTTTCACTATAAAAAATTCTGGGGAAGTAGCTGGGGAAGAAATTGCCCAATTATATATAAAACCATTATTCTCTAAAGTTTTTCGTGCCAATAAGGAATTGAAGGGGTTTGCAAAAATTCATTTAGAGCCGGATGAAGAAAAGCAGATAAGCATTGAATTTGAAAAACACGCTTTTGCTTATTTTAATCCTTCTATAAATGATTGGTCAGTTGAAAGCGGCACTTATGAAATTCAGGTGGGAAGCTCTATTGAAGATATTCGATTAAGAGGCAACATCGATGTGGAAGGTGATGACGCGGCGCATGCCTTTGACAAAAATCTATTGAAGAATTATTACGAAGCGAAGGTCCACGCAGTCGGAGACGCAGAATTTCACCAATTGCTTGGATATAAGCCAACTCCACCATTATGGGATAGAGAGAAAAAGCTTGGATTTAATGACACAATAGCACAAGGACAATACAAAAAGGGTGCAGGTAAGTTTCTGTACCACTTGGTTCTGCTAGTTCAGAAAAATTTATTCCGGGCAGGGCAACCCTTGAAAGCTAATAATGTCATGTTCGTCCTGAATATGCCTTTCCGGCAGATTCCTGGATTTACACAAGGAAAAATCAGCAAAAAAATGGTGAATCATTTCTTAAAATTGATTAATTTAGGGTAAGGTCGATTTAAATTTTGGCAAAGCACGTAAATCGAACGGATTTACGTGCTTTTTTACTTGATATTCTTATGAATTAGCAAAATTATTCCGCTGAAAAGCAGGTTTATTTAAAAGTGTAATTCGATAAGTCAAAGAAAAGTGTTAAGGAGGACATATGAAAAAAGTATTGGGAGTAGATATTGGCGGAACAAAAATCCGTATGGGAATTATAGATAACGCCGGAAATATTCTTTTTGAAAAAACGGTCCCAACTCAGTTCCCATTATATTCATATTTAGAAAAGTTGGTGCAGCGGGAATTGGTAGATTTCCCGGAAGTAACAGCAATTGGGATCGGGACCCATGGTTTTGTCGAACCTAAAGCCGGGCGTCTCGCGTATGCAACAGATATTTTGCCTGGATGGACAGGCACAGAAGTGAAGAAGCAATTACAAAATGCTACAGGCAGAAGAGTGGAAGTGGAAAATGATGCGAACTGTGCCGCTCTAGCAGAAGTGAGAGTTGGGGCAGCTCAAGGTCTCGGCCGAGTGGTTTGTTTAACGCTTGGAACAGGATTGGGGGGTGGCATTGTATGGGACGGAAAGTTATTGAGCGGCGGAATACACGGAGGAGCTGCTGAAATAGGGCATATGGTTCTTTATCCGAACGGTGTCCATTGTGTTTGTGGAAGAAAGGGTTGTCTGGAGCAATATATTTCGGGAACCGCTTTGAGAAGACGGATTGAAGAGGCGGGACTTACCATCGAACCGGAGAGTCTGTTTAAAGAAGCCTTAGTCAGTGAATCGGCAAAACGAATAGTCGACTCTTTTACAGATGATTTGGCTATTGCAGTTAGCAGTCTGCAGGCAATATTTGATATGGAGATGCTTGTAGTCGGCGGAGGGGTATCTGAATCGGCTGAATTTTGGTGGCAGCAATTTGAACAGCGCTTGGAACCGATGCTACTTAATCCGTTGATAGTCAAAACTGCAAAATTTGAGAACGATGCTGGGATTCTTGGTGCAGCACTATTGGTATTAGACTAAAACTATAAATTTTTCTTCGTTCATTTATACGTCAGAGTTTTAAAAAGAATGCATTGCAGGTATATTTCACTTTGTAAATATCTTATAAAGTTGTGAATCTCCTAATAGTTAAAGAGATTCACGAAACGTCTTGTTGAAAAATATAAGTTTATATAGCAGAAGGTTATCGGAAGTGATTTACAGCCCTAAAAGCTTGTCTTCTCTCTTTTTGCATATAAAAATGCTAGCTTAAATTTTTTGACTTAGTTAATCTTAGTAGGCAGTCGCTTATATAATAAGTTTTCTCTTTTCGTAAAGGAGCTCATCATGAACGTATTCGAAAAGTTTCAAACTATTATCATTTTATCGGCAGTAGGGATCGGGCTTCTACTGGGACAGGTTGCTTTTTTTGAAACGTACGCCGAATCTTTTATCATCCCATTTTTACTGCTCATGCTCTATGGATTATTTCTGGCCATTCCTTTGCAGCGTCTAAAAGATGCTTTTAAGAATCGGAAATTTTTTAGTACAAGCACCATCATTAACTTTGTCTGGACTCCTGTATTGGCGTGGGGACTCGGTGCAGTCTTTCTTGCCGATCATCCAGCGTTATGGATTGGTTTTATTATGTTGATGGTGACGCCATGTACAGACTGGTATTTGATGTTTACGTCCATTGCCAAAGGAAATGTACATTTATCTACGTCTGTTTTGCCAATCAACTTGATCCTTCAGGTTGTGCTGCTGCCTGTTTATTTGTTCATTTTCGCCGGCACGATTGAACCAATTCCGCTGGCCACCATCGGCGAAAGCATCGTTCTTGTGCTAGTGATCCCTTTCGCTTTGGCGCATTTGACGCGCTACGTCATGCGGAAAAGGGAAGCCTTCTTGAATAAAAAACTTGTTCCTTTTTTCGCCATGGCACAAATCTTCTTCTTGTCCATGGCGATTATGGCGATGTTTGCTTCGCAAGGAAAGTACTTAATTAACAACCTTGAGGTTATTTCTGTATTGCTCATCCCGGTTTTACTTTTCTTCGTTGTAAACTTTTTGCTTGCTCAATCAGTAGGAAAAGCTCTGAAATTTTCATATGAAGATACAGTTAGCCTGAGCCTTACAGTTATTGCACGCAATTCTCCGGTTTCTTTGGCGATTGCAGTCATCGCTTTTCCAGATCAGCCATTGATTGCGTTAGCCTTAGTAATTGGCCCATTGATTGAATTGCCTATCTTAGCGCTTGCCTCTCAACTCTTACTTTCATTAAAGAGAACAAATACAGAAAAAAGTTAAAATAGTCAGTCACTGTAAGAGTAAATAGACTGCAAGAGTTTTCTGTAGTTTGCATATTGCTAGTGGCAGAAGGAACTTCAGTTGAAGCTCCTTTTCTTTTGCTGTTTGTGAAATTGTATTTTTACGAACGATTTTTCAAATGAAATTTTAAGACATTATGACCTTATCTCGAATAGCTACTTATGCAGTAGAACATAAGTAAAGCTTATGGTTAAGAATTAAATTAATTAATTTTACTTATGATATGCCAGGTTATATGCTTAGGTAAGTAGAAATGGAAAGATAGCAATGTCGGCTTCAGTAAGTTTACTAGAACGGCAGGGAGGAATTTATGTGGAGACTAAAATTGATTTTAGAATGGCAACAATTCATGATTTGGATAGCATAGTAAAAATGTTAGCTGATGATCCCTTGGGCAGCCAAAGAGAAGTGTACGAACAACCGCTTCCGAATAGTTATCTTGAAGCTTTTAACGCTATTACTTCAGATCCCAATAATGAATTAGTAGTAGCTTGCATCGGCAATGAAGTTATTGGAATCCAGCAGATTACATTCACGCCCTACCTGACTTACCAAGGTGGATGGAGAGCTACAATCGAAGGCGTTAGAACATCTCCTTCGGTACGCGGTAAAGGAATAGGAACAAAACTTATTCAATGGGCGATTGATCGCTCGAAAGAACGAGGCTGTCATTTGGTTCAATTAACGACAGATAAAAAACGGGGAGATGCCTTGCGGTTTTATGAACGTCTGGGCTTTGTAGCCTCTCATGAAGGAATGAAATTGAAAATATAATGTTTTTTTATAGATGAATTAAAATAATACAGACGTTTATGTATCACAGCTTATTGGAAGGCCTATAGAAGCTAGCTGAATGGCTAACGGGTGATTTTTCTCTTTCCCGTCTACTAATTGTGTACGCTCGTTGAATAATCAGTTAATATTTAAGAAGTTGAGTTATTTTTCCCATTTTTATGGGCAACGAACTGATTTGAAGACGACTGGCGACAAAGTATGAAGGCAGGAGGAGAGAGGAAATGGAGACAAAACTTCCCAAGCTAACATCAATGCTGCGGCAAACCGATGGGGCCCATATTTTTTATCTAAGCGAAGAAGAAGAATGCTATATTAACAATGCTTTGGTTTTTATTTTAGACGGGATTCAAAATGGAGATTATGTATTCATGATTGAAAATCCGCGTCTAACTCCCCATATTTCTCGCCGTCTCGAGAAATTGGCGACTGAAGAGCAACTGAAGTCCGTAAAATTTGCCAATAACTTTGAGTTTTATTGGAGTGAAGGGAATTTCCTTCCTGTCTCTATTATCCAGCACTTCAAGAAAACATTGGATACAGCAGCTAAAGAAGGTAAGTTTTTCCGCACGTGGGGACACATTGAATGGGGCAGCGAGGAAGATTTTCACAATGAAATTCTTACTTATGACCAACAAGCAAACCAATTCATTTCAGAGAATAAATTCATCGCAGTTTGCGCTTATAATGCATCCCGTGTTTCAGAGCGTCTCCAACAGAAATTACGTGCCCGGCACAGCTATTTGATGATAGATGACCACATTGAAGAAATTTGCATTCAATGATGGCCAGTAAATTCAAGGATTTGCAATTTTATTTGCTTAAAGTATAGGAGCCATATCTTTATTGGAGCTTTAAGAAGACATTAAATAGCATAGTGATAAAAACAAAAAGCTTGAAGGATCGAATCATTCGATCCTTCAAGCTTTTTTGGGAGATATAAGAAAATTTCACCCATATCAATAGCAAACTTGATTCTGATGACTGATACCCTCCATTTTGGAATTCGGTTTATAGATTTGGGACATATGACAGGATGATACTCATTACTAAAGTTACATAATTTCAAGTTATTTTTTTTATTTATTGGTTTTATCAGGATTAAAAATAATTAATTAGGGTATTTTTAGATCAAAATACATGATAAAACTTATGCAAATAAATTTTCAGTTATTTGAAAATATAGTTTATAGTTCTTTACAGAAATTATCTTTTTTGTTAGGATTTATAGTAATCAATGAATTTACTAATTTAATCTCATCATACGAACTGGTTAAATGCTTTAGACAGTAGCGCTATTAGCAAAGCCGCAAAGAATCCGTGGATTCTCTGCGGCTTTTTTTATGTAATACAATCCCAAAACTCAAGTTGACTGCCTTTTTGAAAAGAAACAGGGGATTAGGCGTTCTATACTAATGGCCTTGCTGTCAGGTACAGTAAACACCGGCAATTTAACGGCAGTGAAAAACAAATAAAGAATTTTCCTCGAAATGCACTGAAATAAACGGTAAGTGAAAGGAAGTAACTTAATGAATATGACATTGGAAAAGAAATATATCCCTTTAGCGGCTTATTTTTCAGAATCGAAAAATCAGACGATCACTTTGGAGTTTACTGAAATTGAAAAGATAATAGGGCGCAATCTCCCGAATACCGCTTACTTAAATTATAGCTGGTGGAAAAAAACGAAGGCGCCGGCAAAGCATTTTCAAGCTTGGGTGGATGCAGGCTATTTTGTGCAGCATGTTGAACCGAATCGGTATGTTATTTTCGAAAGAAGAGATCCGTTGAAGGAAAGGCAAGCAATTGAAAGCGCCGAAGATGTTTTACTTATACGCCCAGCTTTGCATGGGGACGCGCGGTTTCTGGCAGAGTTACAGAAAAAGCTAGGAAGAGAATCAAATTTTTCAATAGATGGGCAAGAGGAACAGAAAACGTCAACCAAACAATGGAGAAAGCAACTCATTGAGTGGAACCAAAGCGGCCATTCGGTCATTTTGCTGGCCATTTTGAACGGGCAGCAGGTCGGATATATGATGATTGAAGGAAATGATTCAAAGCGAATGACCCACCGTGCTAAAGTCCAGCTGGCTATCCAATTAGACGCACAAGGCAAAGAAATCGAATCCGCTCTACTTCAAAAGGCAGAGGAATGGGCCGGCGAAAAAAGCATCAAACGTTTTGAAGTGAGTGTGTTAGAAGCGGATGTCCAGACTCGCGAGTTTTTCGAAAAGAATAAGTATGTATCGGAAGGGGTTCGGAAAGAATCCATCCTCATTCAAAATAATTTCCACAACGAAATTTATATGGCCAAAATGTTGGGACGTGAATAGAAGTAAACAACTAACAGATTCTTTTAAGGGAGATAAGGAGCTGCATGGACTGCGGTGAATTGGCACTTTATTGGACGGGAAGGGAAGAGGAGGTAGATTAAAACGGCACAGAATCAATCTGTAAGTTTAGCATCCATCACATATTTTTTTACACGCTCAAAGGACGTGCACGAAGAAAACGGTACTCTGTTCATCACTTTATTTACTCGTTTAACCATCGAGTTTACGGCAGATAACGGGCATAAAAATACCGAAAAAGTAGAATCGGTGTGGGTAGATATAGAGGAAGTGAAGATGGAGCATGCAACGAAAAAAATGAAGGAGTTGCCCAATTGTATTTACCGGTATGAAGTGTCGAAAGACGTCTTTCTGGAATTGTATAGAGCATCTCAAGTTTGCCCTAAAGAACTTTACTACGTAACGCCGATTGCCACTGTTTCAAGAGCCTGAAAAATAAGAGTAGTTAGGGCGGGAATTTATTAAGCTCCATGGGTTGCCAGCCAAAATTAATATAATTTTTAACATTAGAAAAGAGGCTCAAATAAGAGCTTCTTTTTTGTTTGTATAGAAAAGCGTACTTTGTGAAATGAAACAAATTCTAACCCAAGCAAGCAGCATTAGACCAACCGATACTAGATTTGAGAAAATAATGAAACGAATGGACATTTATTAATCAAGTAGCCAGCAGATTCGGGCCCACCGTTTCAGCGTCTTTTTGTTGAAACCGAAGAAGCGATAAGTAAAAGAATGATTATTTGAGTTAAATGTATTCAAGATTTGTGGAAGTTCAGAGTGAGACGACATAGATTGATAGAAGGCAAAAATAGAGCCCCTCAAAGTTAGTTACACAATTGAACTCTCACTTTAAAGGGGCGCTAACCATTCTTCGTCTAAGGTTCTTACACGTAAACAACACGAATTATTCTTCATTTTCTTCCACTTCGTCTTCTACTGCATCTTCCACGCCTTCTTCTTCAATTTCTTCTTCTAATTCTCCAACGGGTTCAACTACATCCTCTTCTATATCATGTTCAAGTTCTTCTTCTTTTAGTTCTTCTTCCAAACCACAAGCTCCAAGAAAAGCAACAGATAAAGTTAAGCTCAATCCTAATTTTAGTGGCCACTTCAATTTTTTCATCATAAACTCTCTCCTTCTATAAAATGATGTTTTATACTTTCTATATAGTTACCCGGATCCGTAGAAGGGAAACGTATTAAGTTATTAATTTGATTAAAATAATAATTTAGTGATAAAAAATGTATATTAATACTGTTTTTATATGATTAAAAACAGAAAAATAGGGAAAATAAATGGAAACGACAGAAGCTAAAAGGAGGGAAGATATGATAGTCGTAAAAACACCTATTGCCATCGGATTTGTATTTTCCTCTGCCCTTTTGCTAGGCGCCTGTGGAATCGAGGAAGAAGTTACGCAGCCAGTTACAAGAGAAGCCGTCGATTATCAAGGGCCAGTGGATGCCAACCCTGGTGGAGGCCTCGAAGATGAGAATATCGGCGGGAAAGTTTTCGGATTTACGGAATTTGAACTGGAAGTTGACTATAGCGATCAAGATAATGCTTTACAAGTCGTCTATTTAGAAAATCGTGACCGGGTGGAAGCAGGATATGAAAATAAAGTGGCCAATGAATCCTTGTCCGGTAATGATGCTTTTGACAAAATGAAGCCTTTGCTGATGGAACTTCAATTAGACGTCGATATGGCAAATGAGGAAGTCATCAGCCAAGTTATAGAAGTGTTTTCCGTAAATCAGGATTACGAATCACTTGAGCTTGAAGTAACCTATCCAAATGGTAACGAAAAAGAGTATGAGGCCTCTGGAAATTGATTGTCCTTACTGTTTTTCAATAGAAAATAATTAAGTGCATTTTTTATCGCCGATGATTGACGGAAAAGAAGTTGAAAATCATCAAAAAGAGTACCTAAAAATCAAAATTTTATCATTTTAATCAAATGGGTATTATTTATAGTAAGTCAAATTTTTAGAGAGGTGGAGACTTATGATTCAAAATAAATGGATCAAGACAGGCGCTCTAGGGGTGCTATCGATAAGTATTTTGACCGCCTGTGGTGAAGACGAAACTTTAGAAAATGCTGAACCGGAAGAAGTTCTTGAAGCAGAAGAACAAGCGGATGAATTAGAAGAAGAAACAGATGTTGACGAAGAGCAAGCAGATGAATTAGAAGAAGAGACTGATGTTGATGAAGAGCAGGCAGATGAAATTGAGGAAGAAACAGACGAAGCTGCTGAAGAAGTAATTGAAGAGATGGACTTAGGCAATATTGAACTAGCAGAGCTGGAAATGAATTATCTAGCGCCACTTGATTGGACGTTCGCAGAATTTGATTCTTATGTACAAGATGAACATGGAATGAGCGTCGCTGATTTTTCTGATTTTGCAGACCTTGAAACTACAGTTGGCCCAGCGGAAGATATAGAGCAAGCTGAATAGCTTGTTAGATGCCCATGATAGTGTTTAAAAGCAGAAAAGGGTTGATTCTCTTATAAAACCCTGAGATAAAACGGGCGAAAAATTTTTGAACTAAACCCCGAATGGGAGACGCTTTTAAAAAAGTGATTCCCATTTGGGGTTTTACTGTTTCCAACTATCGGCAGATTAAACTTAGTGGCTTTGGGTAGGAGAAGGCTTTAGGTGTGTAATCAATCTTAAAAAAACAATACAGAATACCTGAACTCTTTTTTTGATTCACTATTCAACAAAAAAATTATCGAAATTGTTAGATAACTTACTTTTTTCTTTACGAGCCAGTTCTATACTAAAGAAAAAAGGAGTGAGAACAATGGTAGTCTCAAGACAAACATCCACTGTTTCGAATTACTCAAAGCTGGTGAAAGCTTCATTGATTGGGAGTACAGTCGCAGGCGTAGCGTTCGGGATTTATATGCAAGTGATGGGGATGATGCCGGTATTGGCTTCGATGCTTGGCAGTGAAAGCGTTGTGCTTGGTTGGACGATGCATATGATGATCAGCTGGATTTTCGGGCTTGGCTATGGAGCGATGACCTTGTTGTCTTCACGTTATTATGTGCTGGGCGTTCTTCACGGCGTGATTATTTGGTTCATCGGGCCATTGCTGGTAATGCCCATTATGATGGGAATGGGGCCAATGATTGGAGAAATGTTCGCGAGTGCGCAGCTAATGAGTTTGCTTACTCACTTGGCCTTTTCACTGATTTTGGCCGCCGTGTTCAGCCGTCTTGTGCATAAGCATGCCTAGAAGAATGGAAAAAAACCTTTTGCACACTATCGGCCAGTCGATGGCCTTGGTAGAATGCGAAAGGTTTTTTTATAAGAGATTATCAATTCCCGAAAAGTAAGTCTCCTTACTTTTTCACAGGATCTTTTTTGAGAAGATGAAAACAACCATTATTCTATAAGGATGCTCTTGATTTCATCGGCTTTGATAGAGTAGCCAAACAATGTTTTCTTCAGTAATCCCTCTTTTTTTAATTTGCTCATGAGAAGAGAAATTGTTTCTCGTGAGGAGCCGACCATTGTCGCGATATCCTCGTGGGTGATTTTCATGTTGATGGATTGCCATTCTTTGTCTCGTGTTCCACTTTTTTCGCTCATTTTCAGCAACAGGAAAAGCGTTCGGTAGCGGACATCCCCGAGTGCGATCTTTTCACTCAAGTCATAAGTTTCTTTCAGGCGATTCGACAAAATTTGGATGAGTTTGAATGAGACATCGGGGGTAGATCGAACGAAAGATTCGAATTTTCCTTTATCCATGGTGCATAGATAGCAATCAGTCATAGCTTCTGCGTAAGTTTGTTTGTCTGTCAGCATGAATGATTCTGTTTCGCCAAAGACATTGCCGTCCACAAGGATATCAGTCGTGAACTGCTTCCCTTGTGACGTCATCCGGTATAAGCGGACCTGTCCCTTCTTTAGGAAAAACAAAACATCTAAGGGCTGTTCGGGGATGAGTATTTGTGTTCCTTTTTTCACGGGCGTCATGATGCTGTTTTTGTCGATTAACTTCATGTCTTCCATGGGCAGCTCGTCGAAAAGATTGATGTGCGAAAGGAGTGTCAGTTTATCCATGATTCATATCCCTTCTCTTCCGTTCTACGGAAGGTCAAATAAGTTTAATTTGTTTGTCGTCCCAGGATGTACCAAATGCGAAGAAGCGAAAAGTAAGTTGAATGAAATGGGCATCCCGTACCAAATCTATAATGTTTTCGAACATGGCAATTTACTACAGAATGTACCTAGTGAGAAAAAAAGACAAGGTTTTCCACTTTTGAAAAATCGGAACGTTTACTACACTTATGCAGAGATGATGAACGGTGAATTTTAAAAAACCAATACAACGAAGTCGATGTACAATAATGGACTCGTTTAGCTGCACGGCGCAATCCATTTCCGTCAATTGCCAATAAGTCTTGCAAATGCGATAAAAAGTAGAGGGTGAAGAAAATCGAGCAGTCGATTTTCTTCTTTTTTGTCCGTGAGAGCTAGTAGAAAATGTTATCTATCTCACATTTATCCTAGAAAATTCTGATAATATAGAGGGGAGCCATGTTTTATTCCATAAATGAGGCTATAAGAAAATTAGGAGGGATCGCCATGAACAAAAAATTGATCGGCATTTCCATAGTGGCATCGGCAGCTTTGTATGGCTGCAGTTCAGGTGCAGAAGAAACAGACCCAATTATTATTGGAGGCAAGCCATGGACGGAACAGTATATCTTGCCTTATATTCTGGGAGAGTACATAGAGGCACATTCAGAATATACCGTTGAATATCAGGACGGCTTAGGGGAAGTGGCCATATTGACGCCTGCTTTGGAACAGGGAGATATCGACATGTACGTCGAATACACAGGAACAGGGTTAAAAGATGTCCTGAAACGTGAATCGGAAGCAGGCCAATCTTCTGAAGAGGTTCTTCAGCAAGTGCGCGAAGGCTACGAAGAAGAATTGGACGCGACATGGCTGGAGCCGCTTGGATTTGAAAACGGCTATACCTTAGCCTATTCAAAAGACAGCGGTTTTGACGCAGGAACGTATTCCGAACTGGCAGAGATCTCCCGTTCGCAAGATGTCACGTTTGGCGGCCCTCATTCGATTTATGAGAGAGAAGGCGACGGATACGAAGATTTGAAGAAAACATACGGATTCGAATTTTCTGCGACAGAAAGCTTCGATCCGGCCATTATGTATGAAGCCGTACGAAACGGGGATATTGACGTCATCCCCGCATTTACCACAGACAGCAGAATCGGGCTGTTCGATTTGGCGACGACTGAAGACGATATGAACTTCTTTCCCAAATATGACGCTGCACCGGTCGTGAGATTGGAAACGCTGGAAGAATATCCGGAGTTGGAAGAAGTGCTGAACGGGCTCGCCGGGGAGATCAGCGAAGAAGAAATGCTGGCCATGAATGCCCGTGTGGATTCTGACGATGCCCAACCGAGAGATGTAGCTGTAGAGTTCCTGGTTGAACAAGGATTGATCGAAGAATGACGAGACAGAAAGCGTAACCAAGAAGGGCTTGAAAAACAACTAAAAAGTGCGAGGGAGTTTTTTAATGGAAACATTGGATAAAGCGACTTTACTGGACCGCTACACCGAAATTAGGAAAGTCACCATGGAACTCATCGAGCCACTGGAACCAGAAGACTTCATTATTCAATCCAATGCGGATGTCAGTCCGCCCAAATGGCATATTGCCCATACAACTTGGTTTTTCGAGCGCATGATTTTAAAGGAATTCAAATCCGAGTATGAAGAGTTTAATGCCGAGTTCGATTTTTTGTTCAATTCGTATTACAACACCATCGGGCCATACCAGCCTCGTCATGAACGCGGTGTGCTCTCAAGGCCGACTGTTGGGGAAATCATCGCCTATCGCCATTATGTAGACGGGCAAATTCATGAATTGCTTTCCGAAACCGAGTCTTCAGATGTTCAGAAAAAGCTGGCTCAATTGATTCATATGGGGCTGCAACATGAACAGCAGCACCAAGAGTTAATCCTGATGGACGTGAAGTACAACTTTTTTGTGAATCCGTTATTCCCGACCTATTTAAAATCAGCGGAACCGCAGGCGAGTGAACAAAAACCAGCGGCATTTGTGGAATTTGAAGGTGGGTTGGTCGAGATTGGCCACCAGGGGGAAGGGTTTGCGTTTGATAACGAAAGCCCGCGCCATAAGGTTTGGCTTGAACCGTTCCAATTGGCAACAGAGCCTGTGACCAATGGAGAATATCTGGAGTTTATCGAAGCAGGCGGCTATGAACAGCCGGAACACTGGCTCTCGGATGGCTGGGGAGTTGTGAAGAAGAACCATTGGAAAGCGCCGTTGTATTGGTTGAAAAACGAGCAGAGTGCATGGAGCATCTTCACGCTTGGCGGAGTAAAGAGTTTGGATCCCCATGAACCCGTCAGCCATGTGAGTTTTTATGAAGCAGACGCTTTTAGCAGATGGAAAGGCAAAAGACTGCCGACTGAAGCTGAATGGGAGCATGCATCTCAAGGAATCGCCATTGAAGGCAATACGATGGAACAGGAACTTTACCATCCGTCAGCTGCCCGCGGCGAAATGAACGAAGCAACACTAGCGAAAATGTTTGGGGACGTATGGGAATGGACATCGAGTGCCTATGCTTCTTATCCCGGAAGCAAGCCGCTAGAAGGGGCGCTTGGAGAGTACAATGCGAAATTTATGAGCAATCAAATGATTTTAAGAGGCGGATCTTGTGCCACTCCCGCTAGCCATATTCGTTCGACTTACCGCAATTTCTTTCCGCCGGATAAACGTTGGCAGTTTGGCGGCTTCAGGCTGGCCGATGATCAGATATGAATTGGCCCGTGAGTCCAAGCGTGGATATGTAAAAGAATAAGAAATGTAAAGCACCGCAATGGTAAATTGCGGTGCTTTTATTATTTCAACATTATTCTCAAGCTCTCTAAATTTTGTTTCATCTGTATTCTAAAAAACAAGTCCCTCAACGACTATAAATTGGGAGACAACCGATACCGATTAGTTTAGTGATCGTTTGGCCATTAAGCACGATATTCAGGAGTATTGGAAAAATATCTTAACCAAGAGGGAACGCAATAGGCATTCACCTTATTTCAGCTTTTAGCTCTTCTTTTTAAAGAAAAACTCCTCCCTGAACTAATTCTGGGAAGAGGTGCTGAAACTTTTGCTATTAGGATAAATAGGCTATCTCAGTCTATCCTGCAAACTCAATATTCTTTGTCTCCTGTAATACGGCAAAATCGCTTAATAGGCCGTTGTGGTAGTCAATAATTCCCTGGGCGCTCATGGATTCCGAATCCCAGGTGCCGTGTGCATCTTTGGCGAGTGTCACATCAAATCCCAACTGGCTGGCGCTGCGTGTGGTCGCATTTATGCAATGCTCAGTTTGGTTGCCCGCAACGACAAGGTTTTGGATGCCGTTGTTTTTCAATAACTCCAGCAATTTTGTTTCATGGAAAGAATCTGGCGTCCATTTTTGAACGACGGTATCATTTTCTTCAGGACTGATGGACGAATGGATTTGCCAAAAGTCGGTGCCTTCTACAAGGCCGGCATCGTTATGCTGTACATAAATAACGGGCACATCGACTGAACGGGCTTTTTTGATCAACGACTGCAAATTCTCCAGCAATTGGTCGCTTTGGTGGACGGGATTGGCTGGGTCGAACATTTCGTTTTGGGCATCAATTATTAGTAAAGCTGTCATCGGCATCAGACATTCTCCTTTTCATTTAATGTTTTTCCTTATTTTATAGTGGATGTGATTGCTTGTATAGCGGTCGGTGCAAAAGATGAAAATCAATACATTACGGGATGGCCGATACAATTTTTTTAGAGTTGTAGGTAGCCAATACCTAGGCTTCGATAGCAAAGGTTTCAATATTTATAAACTCGATCACCGATGGGAAGGGCAAATATGGAATAACTAGTTAAAATATTTTAAAAAGTGAAAAGCGAAATTGAAGAGAATTGAAGCTCGGCAAAACTGAATTTCGCAAATAGGTGACTATCATAATGTTTTAACCAAAAGATATAGGGAAGTAGGAACTATAAGAGGCTTAATTGGTAAGTACATACATATATGAGAGTTCATCCCGGCTTCTTAATACTATGGAATAGGACGTGTTTACATGTTGAAAAAAGTGATACCTGCCTCCTTTGTGACGGTGCTTGCAGTTGGGAGTGCCACTCCGGCTTTGGCTGAAGAAATGAGTGCAGTCGACGTACTGCAAAAGTCCAACGAGGCGATGTCATCGCTCGATAGTTACTCCAGCGAGACCACTATGGAAATCACCATGCCCGACATTACTACTGGAGAAACGACGACGATCCCGATTCATACGAAAGAAGATGTGACGTTCAATCCGTTTGCAATGCATCAGACCGTCACGACTTCCGGCCCTGATGGACAAGAAGAGACCTTGGAGTCCTACTGGACAGAAGAGGGCTTTTACCAGGAAGACCCGATGCAAGGTTGGGTGAAATTGCCGAGTGAACTTTCTGAAGGATTGGATGAATTGATGGCGATGTCGACTGCCGGCGATCAAGTGGCTCAGGCTGAAGCGCTAGGGGAAGACATGTCGGTAGAAGACACAGGAGACGCTTACCAGTTGACCTATGAAGGCGACGGAGAAGAAATGATGGAAGCAGTTATGGCTGCTTTTGAATCCATGATGGGTGAAGAAGATTCAGCGATGTCCATGGAAGGTATGATGGAAGAGATCAATTTCAATGACCTCAGCTATGAAATGACCATTGAGAAAGATACGTTCTATTTGACGGAAATGTCTATGCATGTAGATATGGATATTTCAGCTGCCGGTGAGAGCTTGAACATAGTTCAAAGCACGGACATGACGATCAGTAACTTCAACGGTGTAGAGCCGATTACAGTTCCACAAGATGTTCTGGATAATGCGGTTCCAATGGAAGGCGGCGAATTGCCGGACACTGCCAGCAACAACCCACTATATGCGTTCACAGGAATGGGCTTGGCAGCTCTAGGTGCTGGACTGCTGTTGTTCAGAAGACGCACAACGACTCAATAAAAAAACAAAAACCGTATCACTGTATACGGTTTTTTGTCCTGTAATAATTTATTTCAATAAAGAGGGAGGTGCAAGCCGGCTCCATGAACAAAGTGTATACAATCATGATTGTCGCAGGTCTATTGATATCAGGGTATTTTGGATTCCAGTGGTGGCAGAGTTCGCAGGCCGCTGAAACGGTATCGCTGGAAGAAATTGAAGGATGGAATCATATAGCGTCAAGCAGCATGGAGCCGTCTAATGAGCCGGCCCCTGAAAGTTCTCTTACTACAGTTCAAGAACCACCGCCTATAATGAGCAACGATGTGAATGACTATGAGCAAGGCGAAGAAGTCGGCCGGTTAGTGATTCCTGCTATTGAAACGGGCTATTCCACTTATTGGGGAGCGGATGAAGCAACGCTCGACCAAGGAGTCGGTATGTATGTGAGCGAATGGACTACCACTCCCGATCAACAGCGGCACACGGTTCTGAGCGGCCACCGCGATACCGTTTTCACGGGACTCGATGAGATGGAAAAAGGCGATTCAGTCTTTCTGGAGTACGAAGGAAAGCGCTATGAATATGCAATCGAGAAGATATGGATAACCGATGCCGAGGATCGAACGGTTATTGTGGATAAAGATGAAGCGACATTAACATTGACCACTTGTTATCCGTTTGATTATATTGGCTATGCCCCCGAACGTTACATCATTCAAGGCACGCTTGTGGAGATTCAAGACATGCAATAAGTCAGGCACGAAAGAAGAGAGAGTGGATTTTTAATAATAAGTTGCTCTCCCGATAAAACTCTGTAAATAGAACAAAAACCATCAAGCTTTGATTAGCTTGATGGTTTTTTGCAGTTTACCGAGAAACTGAACGCTTATTTATCATGCTCTTCGTCTGGTTTTGGCTCAACCGGAAACTTCGTGAAGAAGATGGTGCCTTCAGGTCCTGTTTCAATAGTGATCGTGGCATTATGGCGTGCCGCCACGGCGTAACAGATACCTAAGCCAAGGCCCGTGCCCTCATCTTTTGTCGTATAGAAAGGCGTGCCGATTTTATCGATGATGGCGGGATCAATGCCGCTGCCTTGATCCTGCACGGCCAGCACCACGCAATTTTCGTTTTCCGGATAGGTCCCGATGGTCAGTGTCTGCCCTTCTTCCATCGCTTCCAGCCCATTGCGGTATAGATTGATAATCAATTGCCGGATTTCATTATGGTTCAGTAATAGTTCGGGCACTTCCTGGGTATAAATATGGATTTGTTTGTTTTGGTTTGCTGTATCGATTTTGATCAACGGTGAGATATCCTCGATGATGGCGTTTAAGCTCATCATTTTCATATCCGAAGTCCGCGTATTGCCAACGGACAGAAATTCAGTAATGATGGCATTTGCGCGGTCCAATTCAGCGATCATCAGGTTGAAATGCGCAGCATGCGGCTCCAATTGCTCGTTCATCAACATCAATTGAAGGAAACCGCGCACCGTCGTCATCGGATTGCGGATCTCGTGGCTGATTCCTGCCGCCATCTGGCCGATCAAATCCAAATTGGCGAGTCTTTTCAGTTCTTTCTCGTATTTTTTCTTTTCTTTGATATTTTTCAACATGCAGCAGATGCCGTCATCGAATGGATAGGCGGTAACTTCAAACCAAAAATCTTCCACATCCGATTGTGTCTCAAAGCGAACCGTCACCCGGTCGTTCATGGCTCGATGGAACTCGGTGTAAGTGAGGGTGTTTACAGTTTCAGGAAACACATCCCAAACCTTCTTGCCGAGCACTTCATCCGCTTTTTTCCCTTTCGGCAAAAAATGATGCTGGTTAATATAGGTGTATTCCCAGTTTTTATTCAGCACGAAAAATCCGTCCGTGATACTTTCAATGACACTAGTGACCCGCTTGTTCGCGGCATACAACGCACTTGTTCGATCTTCGACCATGCTTTCCAACTGATCCATGTACAATAAATTCGAAAAAACCGGAGCGGTGGCTTCAATAATGGCTTGGGCGAAAGGAATCTGCAAATCAATGGCATTTTCTGCCGCTTCGCAGCTGCATACCGCTGAAACAACGCCGTCAACTTTTCCCATAGCAATCATTGGAAGCAGCAGCAATTCGTGATGAGCGCCCATGTCCGTCCGGATCGGCTCTTTTTGTGAGACGGCATGTGTCACCAATTCCGCGTAATTTGTGGGTAACCCCATGGTGGCGAGAGATTCTTGCCAGTCCTGTTCGTCCCTTCCATCAGTTGCGTGAAATTGGATCGGCACGCCGCCTTTACCACTCGGCGGCTTTATGATGTGTGCGGCAAAATTCCCATCACCAAACGCCCTTTTTAAATAGGCAAAGCAAACGTTCAGGCTTTCTTGGATTGTCGAACAGAAAGACAGTTCACGGCTGAGGTCGAGCAGCAATTGCTTTTCCGTCAACAACTTCTCTTTTTGGTTGAGAGTCTTCGCGTTTTGTATCGCCACTGCCGCCATATTTACATATGCTTCAACGCTTTCAATTTCTGATTGAGTCAAATTCATCGGCGTGCCGTAATCGAACAGGAACACCATCCCCATAAAATCCGTTTCATAGGAAATCGGCAGAGCCAATAGGGAGTTAATTTGAAAAGCTCCCACCGGCTTCAAGTCCGGCCGGTTATCTGTTGAGGTATCTGCTATGTAAATAGTTTTCCGTGTCGCTATTAATTCCGCTGCCAGATTGTCTGTTTTTGGATCGATAATTTGCGATTGCAATGTCACGCCGCTCATCATTTCCGGCTTTCCCGCAAACCCGCGGTATGTGCCATCGCCTTCTGGCAAAAAGATTCCGACAGAGTCGCATCGGACGATTTCCTCGGAAATCGCCGTTGTGACCTGCTGCAGCACTTCATGCAAATCCAGCTTCGTATTGACAATGCGTGTGATGTTCGCAAGCCTCGAATACCGCGATTGATCATTCACCATATCATATCTCCATTCTCGTCAACTGATCGTTGGTGTCCATCTGCAAGTACCTTTAATATTTCTTTTCGAATCACTTTGTTTATCTGTCTACAATATTACTATATCCATACAGTTACAATCCTTTTATTTGTTAATAAATGTTTATCTGAAAAAATTTTCTTTTGAATCGCGACTGGATTCCCGGCGAACTCAAAAACCTCAAGCTTTGATTAGCTTGAGGTTTTTGAGTTAGGTCAGGACAGAATCTGAGGTGTCGCTGTCGACGATTTTGGGCAATTGTGCGCTTCTTTTTCTTCCAGTAATTTAATGTCGGAACTTAGAAACCAAACTCTGCATTTGTATCCAGCTTTTCTAAAAAACAAAAAAACCGATGGAGGCCCTTGAGATAAGGTTTCTCCATCGGCATTTAATGACTGTTGATGTCAATTCATGAATGCCTGTCTAAATGTTAATTCATATGGTTGATTGGAATAGTCTTTAATTAACCCCGACAGCTGAGAATGCCGCTTTGACGCTTGCGACTTCAGCGCTCGATGCGCCGTACAGATCCGTTGCCGCTTGAATAGTAGAAACGCGGAAGTGGCTGTAGTTGGAGTTCGGCGTCAAGTATTGCGTGAGTGTGCGGTAGTAGATATCGCCCGCTTTGTCGTTGCCGATGCCAGCGACCGTCACGCCGTAATGCGTGCCGCCATTGGCGAGCAGGAACGCCGCTTTGTTGCTGATGCCGGAGTTGATATGGACGCCGCCGTAATCACCTGTGCCTGTGTAGCGTTTCGAGTAATGGTCCGGGTCTCCGCTCAAAGTCGGGTCTTCCATCGAGCGCAGTGCATCGCCCGCGACGTTTGGTGTATAGATGTCTTCGCCCACTTGCCAGTCGGGTTTGTTATTGAAATGATATTCAACAAGCGTGCCGAAAATATCGGACATCGATTCGTTGATCGCGCCGGATTCGTTCTGGTAGATCAAGTCAGCGGAAGTATCCGTCACGGCGTGCGTCAATTCGTGCGCGATGACATCCAGTGCACCTGATAATGGCACGAAGGTAGTGCCGTCACCGTCTCCGTAAACCATTTGGGAACCGCTCCAGAACGCGTTGTTATAGCTGCGGCCGTAATGGACAGTGGAGACCAGCTCAGCTCCGTTGCCGTCGTAGCTGTTGCGGCTATGGACGTCCTGGAAGTAATCGTAGGTCTGGCCAGCGTAAGTATGGGCATCGACTGCAGCGCCGTCATAAGCGGCGTTGTAAACATTGTCGCTATCAAGCCACAGTGTGCCCGGCGTGCGTGTACGGTTTTTCGCGTCATACGTGAAAATGCCGCTGCCGCGCGTGCGGTCGACCAGGTAAGAACCATTGCTGTTGACTAAAGTATTGAATGTTTTTGTATCCCCCAATACACCTTTGCCGGTCGCTGTCGAATCATTGCCTGCCAAGCTGGCGCCTCCGCCTGAGGGCTTAGCTTCATGGATCTGGTTATAGGAATCGAGGATGTCGCCGGTCTTCGCATCCACAAAGTATTGATAATTCCCCGGTTCCGGATAAAGGAATTCGAATTCAGCGCTATAGGCAAAATGCGCTTGTCCGTCTTTGGAATAGATGACCAATTCCGGTGTCACTTCAGCTTCAAGCTCCGGGGAACTGCCGATTTTTTCTTTCAGGTCAGCCGCTGCTTTTTCGACTGCAGCCCCGGCTTTCACCGTAGCGCCTTTTTTCAAGGATTTCTTATCGTATAATTCAGGTGCCAAATTTCCGGAGATGGAAGTAAGCACACCGTCTTGGTCGACGTGGGCGTTGATCACGGAACCGAACACAGGCACGCCTTTAAATTTCTGCTGGAGCTTCACTTTGGTGAAGCCGAGATCGTCTGTTTCCTGGCTGATGACTTTGAAGCTGGAAAGTTCTTTTTTATCGATTTTATATGTGTCTTCGTTTTCTTCCAAATATGTAAAGACAATTTCTTTTGCATCTTGATCGGATGGTTCAGTCAATGTCCCGGAAATGAAATCGGGCGTCTGGGTGTCTTTATTGACATGGACTTTTTCTGTTTCCTGTTTAGATAGGGTATCGGCGGAAACCGCTGTCGCGGATAATGCGAGTGAAGCTGCCAAACTTAACGTCAGTAATTTCTTTTTGCTCATCAAAAGTCACTCCTTCTCGTCTTACCGGTATTGCAACTCGGTAAAAACATCATAACTATTTAATTATTCTGAATATATAGTGTAGAGTATGTATTTTCATGAGCGCCCAAAAGTGATGATTGCACCTCTGGCAAAACGCTAAAAATTTTTTTTGTATATTTGATAGGTATATCGGATTCAACAGTGGAGCCATTTCTCTATGTAAAAAAGGCGCTGACGATCCTAGAGGTCAATAATTCTTAAAAAGCGGTTTATTGAAACAATGGACTCGGGCTTAGCCAAAAGCTGACATCGAGGAAATAACACAAGATTATGCTGGATTCCTTGAAATGCTATACTGAATGAAACAGCTCAGCTCTTTTGGCAAGAGCCAATGTAGCACAAGAGGAGTGTCGGTATGGAAACTATATATTTTGCAGGCGGATGCTTATGGGGCGTGCAGGCGTTCATCAAAACCTTGCCGGGTGTCGAGTCGACCGAAGCAGGACGGGCGAACGGCAGGACGCAATCGCTAGAAGGCGATTACGACGGCTACGCGGAATGCGTTAAAACTATGTTCGATCCTTCGCGCGTGTCGGTCCAACAACTGATGGGGTATTTCTTTGAAATCATCGATCCGTATAGCGTCAATAAACAAGGCGAGGATATCGGCGAAAAATACAGGACCGGCGTCTATAGCGAAAGCCCCGAGCATTTAACGGCGGCGAAAGCCTTCATTAATGAAAGAACGGATTCGGCACGCATCGCAGTCGAGGTCTTGCCGCTTGAGAATTATATAGCGAGCGCAGCAGAACATCAGGACCGGTTGGACAGATGCCCGGATGATTATTGCCATATCCCAACAGCTTTATTGACCAAGTATGCGTAAAGAAAAGAGTGTGGTGACCAGATGATTTCCCTTATACTGACCTTGAAACGCTTGCTGTCCGCCATTTACCGCATTGGCAAAGAGCCGTTGTTCAGGACCTTGCTGCTGACTTTGGCGTTCATCGTGCTGTCGGGGACCTTATTCTATTATCAAATAGAAGGCTGGGCCTTGTGGTAGTGACCCCTTAAAGTTAGAGTTTAGTTCATGCAGCTAATTGGCTGGCATGTGCTCGGTATTTCACCGGGCTCATGCCGGCCAATTTTTGTTTAAGGCGTTCATTATTGTAGTAATCGATATA